>Ga0070751_1000198_pt1 | contig 41883 bp, 62 predicted proteins | sample VirMetDEL_Aug_28_FD_78514 | JGI IMG/M metagenome (GOLD analysis project Ga0070751, IMG submission 78514) | Aqueous microbial communities from the Delaware River and Bay under freshwater to marine salinity gradient to study organic matter... | ecosystem: Environmental > Aquatic > Marine > Coastal...
ATGGTGCGCCTCAACAACCGTGAGACAATGGTTGTTCGTGGCGGCGGTGCCTGTACCATGCTGTCGAAACGGGCAGCGGAACTCTGCCGGTACCACCCCAGGATCACCTCGCTCCCCATGGGACAGATGTGGCAGGGTGAGGACCGGACGTTCGCCCTATGCGCCGAAGTACACGGGCTAAAGCAGATTGCTGTTTCTAGCCCACGCATTATTCACCTCTATAGCCCTGCGATGCGGACGCATGACATGATCCGCTTGGGGCTAAGGATGGCAGGATACCGTGAGGATTGACGAGGTTCTTCAGGACGCCGAACTGACGCTGGCCGCGAAGGCTGTATACATACTCGTTCTGCGCCACCCCGGTAAGGGGTCTACGTTTGAGGAGCTAAAGACGGCTTGCGCCGACCACCCAAACGACCTAAACACAGCGCTCAACATTCTCAGGCAGCGCGGATATGTTACACGCATGAACGACAGGTACTTCCATGCCTAAGCCATTCAACGGGAGACGGGAGGACCTAAGTGACCTCCATGCGTGGAAGATGGTCCCGCTGTCGGTCATCAACGACACCAACCTCAGCCCCATCGCGCTCGCCCTGTTCGTGTGGCTCTTCACAAGACCGGAGGGGTGGGACTACAGCATCAGCGGCACATCAGAGGCGCGTGGATGGTCAAGAAATACCGTACAAAAATATTTGTCAGAGCTTTCTGAGGCAGGATATCTGAACATCCGAAAAGACGAAAAATCCAGTAAATTTGCCTACGTTTGGTCGTTTAACCCCTACCCAAATGGGGTGACAAGATCCACCGACACCCAGATTTTGGGTAGCGATAACGTGAGCACCCCAGGCGACTTCGACACCGATCCTGACACCGAAGCCGACACCGACGCCAAGGATCTTGACGTTTTAGCTGCTCAAGATTTGAGCACAAATATAGAAGAGAATACTCTAGCTAGTTTTACTACCTCTCTAGCTACAACGAAAACCCCTAGTACCCCTACGCCGCAGCCAGCAACGTCACAGCGCGAGGTGCCGGTTCCGCCACCCTACCGGCGGAAGCCATCCACCACGATCCCGGCTGACTGGGAGCCGGACGAACGCCACACCTACCGGGCAGCGGAGTTCGGACTGAACCTGCGGCTAGAAGCGGAGAAGTTCGTGAACTACTTCGAATCCACCGGGAAGCGGAAACGGGACTGGCCGCGAACGTTTCACAACTGGCTCATCAGGGCGCATGAGTACAAGCACCCCCTCCCCAGTCGCGTAATACCCCAAAAATTGGGCGGCGGAGGTGGTGGGGCAGGAAATGGGTATCGAGCATTCACCCACGATGACTGAGGCCAGGGTTTAGAGGGGACTAATAGGCCTCAGAACGCACGAGGAGGTACAAGGAGGTATCCTGACTAGGGTAGCATCATCCGCGAAGGTTTTAGGGGCCGTTTCTATGCTTTTTAGCGAAGGGTGGTATCGTGGCTAGTTTGGCATCACGGGCGAGGGTCTTGAGGGACAGGGGTCTGCGGGTTTCGATGGCAGAAGATCGCGAGCCGATTGCGGCTGGTCGCAGGGGTCACATCTGGGTGTACGGTGAGGGGGAGTTGGGTTGCGTGTTTCTCCCGCAATATCGCCAGATCGGGGATGTTGACCAGCGTTGGTCTTGGGTCAAGAAGAGGCTTCCGTCCGGTTGTCGCATCACGCAGGATGGAGACGTTGAGGGCGTATTCGTCTTCGGGGTGGACAACGAGGAGGCGCTTGCGTATGCTGTGAAGGCCATCCAGCACCGCAAGAAGCGCACATTGTCGGACGAGGAGCGGGAGCGGCTGGCAACACAAGCGAAAAAGAACTTTAAGTTGGGGGGACAGGATGACAACGGATCGGATTGAGGTATACACGGAGAAGGCGGCGGCGATTGTCGATGTGCGGATGCGGCAACCCGTCCACACGGTGCCGACCGGACTGCCGGACATCGACAAGGCGTTCCGGCTGTGGGGTGACCGGAAGGGGATCCCCCGTGGGAGCTACGTCATCATTGGCGGTGCAAGCTCTGCTGGTAAGACGCGATTCGGGCTCTGGCTGATGAAGAATGCGGTGGCCGCTGGGGAGTCGGCGGAACTGATCTCCATGGAGATGCCGCAAGACGAACTTCTGATCGCTCAGATGCAGGGGATCGGGGGCCTGGAGTACAACGATTGGCTACCGTCGCAATGGACGGAGGGCCATGGGGACCGCCTTATGACCGCTGTTGGGCAGCGCCGTGCGTCATCGGGTGCCACCCTCAACCTTTGCTCTCTGGTGGGGCGCTCGCAGCTAGGCAACGTCATGGATGCGCTGGAGGAGGGCCGGGCGAACGGCTGCACGTTCTTCGTTGTAGACCACCTCCAGCTTGTTAAAATGGACCGGGTGCGGGATATGCTGGACCGGGTGGAGATCGTCAGCGAGACGCTGCGTGAGTGGGCCTTCTCCAACCGTGTCACCGTGGTTGGGCTGTCTCAGCTAAAGCGGTCTGCGTCGGAGAATTACTTCCAGACACCCAGCATCCACGATCTCTGGGGCGGAACGTCGATGGAGAGCAACGCCAGCATCATCCTGATGCTTGACCACACTCGCTTGGAGTGGGACGAGCAGCGCAACCACATCCTGCGCTACTGGCTGATGCTGGGGAAGAGCCGGATCGGTCCCGACAAGTTTGGGGTGCCCGTGGAGGTGGACTTCGCCAAGAACACCTACCGCCAGATGATGCAGGACGAGGAATACAACTTCCCTCGTCGGAGGGATTCGAAATGACTGGAGAGATCGGGATGTCGCCAATGCATGATGCCGTCCGCTACTTGGCCGACCGCATTCGAGCGGAGTCATTGGAAAGACAGGCGAGTGCCGCTCTGGACGCTGGGGATCTTGTGGCATACCGCAGACTGTCGTTTGAGTCGGCACAGTTGGCGAACAATGCTGAGACACTCCGCAAGGACACCATCCTGCGAGCCAGGAAACAAGAGATTGAGGGGAGATAATGCCACGCAAGGGGACCACGAAGGTCCGAACCTGTAGCCGCTGTTACGAGGCGGCACCAAAGGCCCAATTCACGGGCGACAATAAGCGGTGCAACAAGTGCGTGGACGAAAAGTCTCGCCAGCTTCGCCCGTCCAGTTGTCTACGGAAGCACCATGAGGAGATGCTGGCGAAGAAGCCAGAAGGGTGTCCGGTAGAGTTTGCGGCGAGGAAACGCGAACTGGACGTTAATATCCTGTGGGAGATGGTTATGGCTCACAAGGACGTCTGCGTTCACCTAGAGCGCCACAAAGGTAGTTTCAATGGTAAAACGCCTGAGCAGATTGCCATTGACCATTTCGGTGACCCAGACAGGACCGTAGAGTTTTTGGAGGCGTCGGCAAAGAAGGCGCTGGCCAGGGGTAACGTAGACCGTTTTGAGTCGTTGATGGCGGAAGCGGTGGAGAAAAAGGACGTTGACAAGGATGAGCTTAACCGCAAGATTGTGACTTATATGTCCGCAAGCGTAGACGCAGCAACGTGGATGGGATGGTTCTACCCGTACTCAAAGCGACACAAACTGGAGGTGGACTGAGATGTTAGTGATGGTGTTCTGGGAGGACGCGCTTCAGGAGCTGGGCGCATGACACCCTACTATGAAGACGATTTCGTGACGATCTACCACGGGGACTGTCGGGATGTACTGCCGATCGTGTCGCCCGTGGACTTAATCGTTACGGACCCGCCCTATGGTGTTGGTTACGACTATGGAGACGGGACGGACGATTCGCCGGAGCGCCATTGGCCGTGGATGCTAGATACGCTGGAGATTATGCGGGCGGCGTCACCGCAAGTCGTGTTCACCCATCGGCAGGAAGCGCTATTTCGGTTGCCGAGGCCAGACAAGGTGTGCGTGTGGCACAAGCCTTTTGCTCTCGGCTACGCTATCCGTGGCTGGATGGCGCATTGGGAGCCGATCTTCGTGTACGGCGCTGATGTGACACTACGGAATAACGCCGGAAAGAAGGCCGCAAGCAATGACGCCTTTTCGTTCTCCACCATACCAAACAGGCACGGACACCCGGCAGAGAAACCGCTTGAGTTCATGCAAGCGTTGATTGGCGTATTTTCCGGCAACGTATGTGACCCGTTCATGGGGTCTGGCACCACCCTCGTTGCCGCCAAGAACCTGGGCCGCAAGGCCATTGGCATCGAGATCGAGGAGCGGTACTGCGAGATCGCGGCGAAGCGGTGCTCGCAGGAGGTGTTGCGGCTCTAATGGACGCCTCCTTCCTAGCGGATGTCCGGAAGATCCTAGAGACGCTCAAGCGGCCGCCCATTTTGTCCGTATCGGAATGGGCCGACACCCACCGCCAGCTCTCCCGAGAGGCGTCTGCCGAGCCGGGGCGCTGGCAGACGGAGCGAACCCCGTACCTCCGTGAGCCGATGGACTGCCTGACGGATCGGCGGGTGGAGACCGTGACGCTCATGTACCCGTACTCAAAGCGACACAAACTGGAGGTGGACTGAGATGTTAGTGATGGTGTTCTGGGAGGATGCGTCCTTCAGTCTAGACGATGAAAGTCCGCCAGTTTATAACGCTTGCACGGTAGGGTTTCTCTTGGAGTCCACCAACGATTATATCACGGTGGCCGGCGAGGAGCTTGTGTCGGAGGACCACCAATTCAACCGATCCGTGACAACCATCCCGAAGCGCAGCGTGGTCAGGATCTGTGAACTCAAATACCCGTCAATAAATGCCTAGATACGACCTCATTTGTCCCAATTGCAAGACCGTGGAAAAAGACGTTTTTGAACCCATGGACTTTGAAGGTGATCGGCCATGCGATTGCGGGGAGCAAAAGAAGCGCATGATGTCGCTAACACAACCACCGCAGGGAGGAGACACTCCTCGCCACTCAGAGAGGGTGTGGTGATGCCGACGATAACCAAGGCGTGGATTGTATTTTCCGCAGCCGTGCTGGTAAATGCATTTCTTGCCAGCCATATCCTGACGTTCCTACTTGTGTCCGCCTTCGTGGTACTTGAGGGTAGTGCGGTAATGTCAAAAAAGTGGGGCAACACTTACAGCGAACACGTTTGGATGATCCCAGCCACGGCAATTAGATGGACCGTTGGCGTGTGGCTGGCGCTACAGGTAATGCTACAGATCAACTGGGTTGTCGGGCTGCTGGTGATGGCGTGGCTTCCAGTACACTTTGTTTCAAAAAAATCCTGGCATTAAAACATGAGTATTCTGGTTTGTACCCTCTGTCGAAACGAAATGGGCAGATACCTGCAACAAGTCGTTCCAATTTGGCAAGAATTTGCGGACGATATTCTTGTTGTGGATGACCGTTCGACGGACGGCTCACGGGAATACATGATTGAGGAAAAGTGTCGGGTGTACGACAACCTCTCAGAGCCGATGATGGGCGCGGAACACGACATTCGCCAGTATCTCTGGGACATCGCAACGCAATCCAAGCACGATATTTTGCTATGGCTAGATGCCGATATGTACCCAGCCTGTAACCCCAAGGATGCGTTTAGGGAAGACGCAAATTCTTTCGCATTTAAGTACTACGATCTCTGGGGCGAGTGGGAGTACCGGGACGATGTATGGTGGGACGCACACACAAGGCCCCGTGTATGGGCTATACGCAACCCAGGCCCCAACAGCCACAAGCTTCCAAGGGCAGCATGGCACTCAGGGCACATCCCCGACAGCGCAAAGATCCAGCCGCTTCAGGTGATGGATGACCGCTATTCTCTGTTGCATCTAGCTTACGCCACTCCAGAAGGGCGCAAGCGGCAGTTTGCAAAGTACGCCCTGCTGTATCAAGATAGTGCGTTGTCGCCAGCAGCCTGGGGTCACGCTTTAACGATCATGGACAAAGCAGCAAACACAGCGATGCTGCCATTTGCCCCGGAGTACCATGTCGATCCTAATTCGTAATTGGCAGCTAGTGGGGTGGTTGCTTGCCATAAGTGGGGGGCTACTATACATTCACCAGCGGGACGCACGGCTACGAGCCGAAGGGGAGGCCAGGGTGTACGCCCAGAAAGCAGACTCGTTGACATCTGTTGCAGATTCCTTCAAAACGGCAGCAAGGAAGGCGGACGAAAGAGCCGATTCTGTTGCCGCAGCAGCCGATCTCGTTGTGATGCAAGCCGAAGAAGTAGTGGCCGAAATCGAAGCACGGGAAAATGCGGTGATGGAAGCTACGGACGCCACCGTAGACCTCTTGGCACACACCCTACCAGAGGGCTACGAATCTATCGTAGACTCTTTGCGAATAGACATTGAGATGGAGCGGCTACTTAACAATCAAATGTTGGAGCAGTTTTTACGGGTAATAGAAAGTAAGGATAATATCATTACCGCACAGTCCACTCAGATCTTAGCCAAGGAGCAGCAGATTTCTGCACTTGAACAAGCACTAGCGGCAAGGGTGTCAGCATCCACCGCCATGGAGAGATCGCAGACAGGGTTCTTGGAAAAAACTTTGTACGCCGTAGTAGGGGTAACAATTGGCTACACAATTTCACAACTTGGTGGGTTTTGAAATGAAACTTAGCACCCTGCAAATAGAGTGGGTTGACTGGGCCATGCAGCAATACGAAGGATCAACCGGCGGATGGGACAATGATGACGAGCTTGTTAACACGTTTATGCATTGCATCTGTGTTGTCATCGCAGCGGGGAAAAACCTAAAGAACAATGTAGATATTAAAAGTGCCACAAATGTGCTTGAATCATTCAAGAACCGTGAAAAAGAAATGGAAAACATGATGGATCAGGTTCTTCGGCACAAAATGAATGAATCTTACGAGGCGATTTTGGAACACAACGATGGATTTGAGGAAATCAAAGACTCAATAAACCCGTTGGGGTTCGACACTAAAGTGTTGGGGGCGTGATGGCAAACGTTTGGCATTTACACCGGGACACGTTTTTGGATGACGGGGTACTGGGTAAGCTTGAGGGTGGCGGGGGTCTAGTCTTTGAGACTATCGAAAACCCTGCCACCCTCATTGTTCCCGGCGAGTACCGCTGCGTCCGTGATTGGTACCATCGTGGCGACTACGAGGCGTTTGAGATCCTTGTGGAAGGCCGGAATAGGCTTCTTATTCACGCAGCTAACCGCGCCAGAGAACTAGAGGGGTGTATCGCCCCTGGCCATGAACGTAGCAAAATTAGCGGCGAAACCGCCGTGATCCATTCTAAAGCTGCGTTTGGCAAATTCATGAATGCTAATAATGACATTGACAAGTTTACGCTAGTTATTACACAAGCCAAGGAGGGGGAATGACATGGCTGCTACCGTCCTCTCCCTCTTTTCGGGCTACGGTGGGCTTGAACTCGGGCTCCACGCCGCCCTCGGAGATGCCCGAACTGTGGGCTACGTCGAGCGCGAAGCCTACGCCGCGGCCATCCTCTTGGCCCGGATGGAGGACGAGGCCTTGGAGCCAACTCCTGTTTGGTGCGGCGATGTCCACGAGTTGGACCCCACCCCATTTCTCGGAGTGGATTGGGTCACCGGAGGCTTCCCATGCCAGCCGTTCAGCGTCGCAGGAAAGCGAGAGGGCCAAGAAGACGAGCGATGGCTGTGGGAGTCGGGTATCGTCCCACTCCTTCGGGCGATTCGACCGCAATGGTGTCTATTTGAGAACGTCCCTGGACTTGTTCGGCTTGGACTCGGACCCGTCCTCCGAGACTTGGCCGTCCTCGGGTACGATGTCGAGTGGGATCTGTTCAAGGCGAGCGACGTGGGAGCCTCCCACCGCAGGGAGCGCATCTTCATCCTCGGAAGGCTGGCCGACGCCGGATGCGAACTGCTGGCAGGGCGGGTTCGTGGGGGAGAGAGTGGACAAGAACGGGAGGGTGCGGCCACCAGGGAGAGACGGGCAGTTGCACAATGCGATCACACTCAACTGGCCGACGCCGGATGCGAACTGCTGGAAGGGGGGGACGAGTTCGGAGCCGAGGCCGAACGGGAGGATAGGGCGGGACGGGGCATTGGACGACACCTGTTCGCTCCCGGCCCCGCTGATCTCGACGTGTGGGCCAGAGTGCTCACCGAAGCACCGCAGGTTGAACCCTCACTTTGTCGAGTGGCTGATGGGTCTGCCGGATGGCTGGAGTATCGCCAGGACCGGCTCCGTGCGCTCGGGAATGGCGTCGTACCGCTCCAAGCTGCGGTGGCTGTGCGAGTGCTTGCTGAACGGGCAGGGTGGGATCTGAGATGATCCCCGACGAGGTGGTGGTCTACGTCCCCAGCCACGGGGAGATGACAGCTGGCCAACTGCGCTCGCTTGCGACCACATTCAAGACTGGCTATCACATTGTTCGGGGTCTGCTAGTTGCTGGGTTCACCATTGTTGTCACGGAAATTGACTAAAATGGCGTAAAACATGAATACTTATACAGTAGCAAGGGTCATGTACGCCTCAAACTGTCGCGTGACTACTATGAGATACAGGTTCTATCGCACACGGGAAGACGCAGACGAGCCTGGGTGGTGCATCGCGCACGACGATGACCAGACAACATGGCGATGCGAGGTGTGCAACTTTGTAAACGAATCACACCAAGATTTCTGCGGGTTCTGTGGGGCAAACCACGATGGCGACCTTCCGGCTGAATACGGCGTAAACCCAGAACAAGAAGAGGAAGAATGATTCGCGAAGCTACTAAACAAGCTACTGAGGGGTAAAATATGGCCGGTGGGGCACCTTGGACCGAACAGGAAGCAAATTTCTGCGCTCGCCTCTGGGCGATGGGCCACACAAGTCAGGAAGTGTGGCAGAAACATTCCGCTACCGGGCAGTTTCCAAAGAGAGCCTTTTCATCAATTGCCAAAGCACGGACATCGGTAACGCTAGTGCGGGACGCCGTGGAAAGGGCGGAAAATGGGTACACGGTTCCGGAGCGTGTCGAACGTGCGCTGGGCGGCGAACACGAACCCGGTATCACCCTAGAGTGTGCGGAGAAGCCGCCAGCACTCTCAGTCGAGGCAATGTGGAAGAGGGCTGAGATCCAGACCCGCGCCATGGCTGAGTGGCATCAGGAGAGACACTTTGCAACGATCCGTTTCAAGACTGACCACCCCATCGGCATCAGCTTCCTTGCTGACCAGCACATCTCGCAGGGTGGCCCCGTCCTTCTAGACCGGATGCGGCAGGATGCGGAGCTTATCCGCGACACTCCGGGACTGTATGCTATTCTGGGTGGCGACGGTGTGGACAACCACATCAAGCACCAGTCGGCCATGGTCAACTCTGAGTCGCGCCCCGGCAACGAGTGGAAGATGTACGACCACTACCTAGGGATGTTTGGGCATAAGGTAGTGGGGGCCATCAGCGGCAACCACGACGACTGGACGCAGGACACCACGGGGCATGACGCCGTGTCTCAGTTGATGAAGCGCAACCGCATCTGGTTTGCGCCCGACTATTTCGTTCTGACGGTGGAGCTAGAAAACTCCGCTGGGCACGTTCAGCCATACGTTGTCAAGATTCGCCACCAGTACCGCTTCAACTCCACGATTAACGAGACGCACTCCGTCAAGCAGATGCTGCGGTTTGATGACCACGACTTCGATGTCGGGGTTCTCTGCCACAAGCATAAGTGGGCTTATGAAGAGTTCGAACACAACGGCATGGATCGAATCGCTCTTCGCCCTGGTTCGTATCAGGTGACGAGCGGCTACAGCAGACGCTACGGGTACGGGCAATCTACGCCCACTTGCCCAACCGTGATTTTGTGGCCGAAGGAACGCAAGCTCCACGGCTTCAAGGATGTCCACCTAGCGGCAGACTACCTTCAGTGGGCTAGGCGTTAGCGACCGGCAAGCCAAGAAATGGCGTCGTAGGCTGGCTTGTACCTGCCAGCACCAGCACGATGACGATGACAAGGAACTCAGGGAGCCCCCACGGCTTGCGGAATAGCGGTGTGCTCTCTTTCATCGCTCCTATCTCCGAATCCCGTTGATTATTTCGTCAAGCAGCCCACGGATAACTGGATCGTGGATAATTTCTCCTTTGTGGAGAGCCGTCCAGCCCTCCGCAATCGTCTCCGGGGTGTTCTTGGCGGCGTATTGACTTATCGACATCGCCCTAAGGTTGGCTTCATCAAGTGGGTCACGCGGGTAAAATGTGTATGCGTCACCACCAAGTATGTCCCTTCCGAACTCGCGTAGCCCTCCCGGCATCCTGTCGTGCATGGCGTGTCCGATTTCATGCTGTGTCAGATCCCGAATGTTGTCAACGGCATATCCGCGCACACCTTCGTTCTCTAGCGTCCATTCGTTTGAGGCCATGTGCACATCGTTTGATCTTGCTACATCATCAACCCTACGCATGATTATACCGCCATCAGCGTACTCCCCTCGCGCCAGGCCGATCATGTCTCCGTACTGGCCATATTCCGGCACTACCCTGATGTACTCAAGTGGGTCAGCGTTGTATTTACCCAAAGACGACTCAAGCGCATCATACATCTCGCGCACCATGTCATCGTTGGCTCCACCGAGGTGAACCTTCTTCGCAAACCTGCCCAGAAGAGATGTGTTCGGAATCCCCGGAATTACGCTCGCAAGAGACACAAGCCCCCACCCTGGATGGCCCGACATGAATTGCTGTGGCGCGTCCCATAAAGCGGCCTTGATGTCGCCAAGGATCGGCGTAAAGTCGATTGCCGTTGGTACAGCGGATGCGACACGCTTGCGGAACTCCTCTGGGTCTTCCAGCGGGCCACCGTAGGGCTGCGTGTTTGTATCCCTCGGCATCGGGACCACGGGCGCGGTCGAGCCCCTGCCCCACCAAGGTTTGTCTGGACCTTTTGCCCACCAGGGCTGTTCTGGGTCGCCACCGCCCAAGGAAATCATCCTACCTCACAAGTAGATCTTTGATGATGTCGCGCACGGCGTCGATGTAGCCGCCGAAGACCGGCAGCAGTTCGCGGTTCGGTGTCAAGAAGTCAATCAACACCAGCGACACAAGGATAACCAGCAATTCGGGCCAGCCCCAGGGTTTACGAAAAAGGGGAGACTGGTCCGCCATTAATCCTCCAGAACCTTGTCTAGCTTGTTTTCAATTCGGTCAAGGCGCTGCGAGAGCGCAGAGAACTCACGGATATGTACAAAGTTTGATGACTGCTGCATGAAGTCGTCCTGCGTAAACCGGCTTGTTTCGATGTAGTCCAGTCTGGCGTCATGGTTGATAATTGTGCGAGAGTTCTGCACGACTTCGACAGCCGTCCAAGATATAAATGACACCAAGATGCCTAGAAGGCCAAGCAGGGAGGCAATGAAGCCACCGGGAAGCTCGACATGGACGCTGGATCCCTCTCTGGTTGCCAGTTTCAAGTCCATTACCTTTGGCGCTTGCGCCCGTCGTTAAGGAGTCCCTTTGACCCAAGTTGCCCACCCACACTAGCCAAAAGCCCAGACTTAAATGCGTTGGCCCTTGCAATCTTTTCGGGTATTTCGCTGGCCTCTGTTAGAAGACCTTGAGCAGCAGTAGACTCCATGTTGAGGATATCAATCAACTCGTTGGCCAGCCGTCGCCCACCAGCACTACCGCCAAGGTTGGCCGTAATCATTGTCCGCGCAGACGCACCGAACATCTTGTTGAGCGAGTACGCAATTGCCGTCAGCCCCTGCGTGAACAATCCCTTCATTTCGTCGTAAGTGCGCCCAGTAATGGCACCAGAAGCGGTTTTTAAACCTTGTAGCCCCTCACTAGACACATCGTAAACCGTCTGTCCTTGGTTGATGAGTTTGTTGAAACCAGACGCAGCTTCATCACCAAAGTCACTTGCGATCCTTTGGCTAATCTTTGGCGCACGAAGCGCGTTTAGCACCTGACCGACCTCACCCTTATTGATTGCGTCATCAACGAGTTCTACGGTTTTGCCCAAGCGGTACAGGTCGTTTGCTTCTTCATATACCGGAGACGCCTTAATCATTGCATTACGAAGAGCCGTGTTGGCCTTTTGAAGCGGCAACGGTGCCGTTATATCCCCAGCAATGCGTCTCTGCGATTCCATGGCTTGTTCCCAGCTTGCAAACCTTGGCTGCTGCCAAACGCCGCCGATATCACGACCAATCTCAGTCGCTCTGTTCGGTAGCTGATAACCGCCAAGCCTTGCGCCCTGCCGTGACGCCATGCCGGTGCCAATCCCAGAGGTTTCGGTCAACCTCTCCACACCCATGAGGGCGTCCAGTACGTTTTCCGGCACCTTATGTGGGTCCAGCGTTTTGTACAGCGTCTGGGCGGCCTCAACCCTGCCACCGGCCCTCGTACCCGGCAGCAAAGCGTCCGCAGCCGCTCCAAACCTAGCCGGAACACCACTTTGGCGGTTTTGAAGAAAAGACTCAACTGCCCGAAGCCGGGGGAGATCATCAACGGAAGATGTAGCCGATTTAAGGAGCCCACCGCCAACAATGGGGCCAAGCGTTTCCGCAAGAGTCATCCCCCCCACTGGCTCAAACGTCGTTGGTGTAACACCAACTTCGTTGGCAAGAAAATCTGGGGCGTCAATACGACCCCTTGCGATATTCCGTTGCTTACCGATGTATTGTCCAAGGTACCCAAGGCCAACAAGCGGTGCGCCAAGGGCTAGGGCCGACGCCCCGCCACGCACGCCACCTCCCAGCCGCTGGCCAGGGTCTGCTGTGCCAGATCCGTAGCCAAACCCCTCCACACCGGCTAGACCCAGCGCGGTAGCGGTAGACCGCAGCCCAGAGGCGGCAGCAGGGATAGCGGCCCGTGTAAGCGCACCACCTCCCAAGCCCATTAAGGCCATTCCGGGCGCTTGCGCTGCTACCTTAACTGGCGTCGGAACAGCGGCGCGTTCTGCGGCAATCTGTTCGTGCGGGATGCCCCTTAGCTTTGCTTCCAACTCGTCTGCGTATCCAAACGTGACGGGCTGTGCCATCTCACGCACAACATCGCGTGTTGCACCACCAAGAGCGTCAAAGTAGCCCGGACCCGCAAACGCAGTCATTCCGGTAGCGCCGGGAATTCGCTGTGGGGGCGGCTCCTGCATAGATGCGACGGCCTGCCGATAGGATTCAGGCGTCATGTTGTGGGTTCGCAGAAACTCCACGATGCGCTTGTTCTTGTCGCCGTCCTCGCCCTTTCCGTCTTTGATGGCGCGGATGGTTTCAATGATTTGCCTGATGTCAGGTTCCATATTGTTTAAGTGCCGGTGTCGTTTGTAAGGGCGTTATGTGGGGGGCGTCGGGAAGATGTCGTCCAGAGATCCAGTATCCACAACCGGGGTTTCAAAACCAGCGTTAATAGCCTCAAGGGCAGACCCGAAATCATTCTTCTCAACAAACTCGCGCCTAATCCTGTTCCACTCAGAGTCTCTACCGCCACCATTGAGGTAGTGCTGTTCGTACAACTGTTGTAGCGCGACCTTACGCTGGTTGAGCAGGATAAGGGCCTCCACCATCAACTTGTTACCGTCCCTTGAGTTGCCAAGCCCCGGAACCATTGCCCGCAGGAACTTAAGTTCCCCCTCAGACAAAGAACCGGGCATACCGAAACCGCTTTCGGGGTTTCTGAAGTAGAGGGCAAGCTGTGATCCAAGGGAGTTGACCATGTCGGCCACGCTAACCCCCTGCACATCGAACCCAAGCGCTTGCCCAAGCTTCTTAACTGCGTGTACGTATCCTCCACCAGACCCCTGATACACAGTTTCGTCTTGGAGCGCAGACTTGAGCATACCAAGCATATTCAACTGCTGGTCTGCGCCATCGGCCTCTCCGTCCAACTGCTCAAGGTACTTCTGTGACCTCTCCTCAACCGCGATCTGTCTTGGATCTTGCGCCCCCGATCCGGCCCTCGCCGCGCCCATGCGGAGTTCGCGGGCATAGTCTCGGATCTGGGCACGAACGTCCGGGGGCGCAGCGTAGTATTCCTCCAGAGTTGGCACGCCGAAGGCCCCCATCGCCTCGCGGACATAACTGCCGGGATCTGCATAATCCGGCCCCTCGACACCCTGAAGGGCGGGGTTGTACGCGATCATGTTGCCTTCTGCGTCAACCTGCATGGCACCAACCGGAAGGATGCTTTTCTCGTTCCTTGCCTGGTACAGCGGAATGGCGATGCTCGGGGGGAGTCCGCGCAGGTCTTCTGGCAAGAACGAGTCCAACGCCCCCATCTGCCGCCGCTGTTCCAAGACTTCGCGGGTGGCGGGAAGCGACTGACCTAGAGCGCCAAAGAAGCTCCCAGCACCACCGGGGGCACTTGCAGCCATCATGCGGGAGCCAAAGTCAAGCAACCCCTTGCTGAGTTCGGATCTATCCTGTGCCCCCAGCAGGGTGCTAAGAATGCCCTGAATCCGGCTCCCCATCGACTGGGGCTGCTGGATCTGCTGCTGAAGTTGTGGCCGCTGCTGAAGCACCGCCTGACCAATCTGTGGCAGCTTTCCGCCAACCATGCTTGAGATCTGGAAGGGGTATTTGGGGTTTATCACTGTGACCTCCCCAGATAAGCACCACCCAGCGTGCCGGCTAGGCCAACAAGTCCGCCAAGCGTACTACCATTTTCCGTTTGCGTCTGCACGGTGTTACCCGGAACACGGCTCAATAGACCGCTTAAGAAATCGTAATACTGCATAGGGATCTGCCGTTCTGCAGCACCAAGGCCGGCAAGGTTGCCATATGCGCCGGCTTGCATCCCCAGCCCCTGATAGAGATTGCGGCTGGCCTGATCAAAACCAGCGGACCTTAGCTGTGCGATAGCTCTCGCAGAACTGTCCAGATAGTTCCGGTAGTTCTCCGCTTCCAGCAGCGCGGCACGATCACCGCCAAAGGCACCGGCCTTGGTGGCGTACCCTGCGGCGTCAACGTTCGCCACTTGTCTGGCACGGTTGAGGTCCGCAAGAGTCGAGTCGATAACTTCGCCGGTATATGGGTTCATGTACGCCCCAATATTCTGGCTAAAGTATCCGGGCGCATCGGTCATGGAACGGAACCCTTCACGCGCAAGCTGCTCGTCCTGCGTAAGCTCCGTGGAAATTGGCCCAACCCCGCCGCCGGGACCGCCGTATCCACCGCCAAGACCAAGCTTATTAACGGCGCTACCCAAAAAGCCACCGTAATTGGGGGTGTAGGATTGTCCGCTGCCACCGTACCCAGATGCGGCATCGTAAAGTCCAAGTCCACGGCTGCGGAGCGCCGGATCGGCCTTTATTGTCTGTGAAGTGGTTGACTTGCCCATTATAACTCCTTGTGAAGCACGACAGCTTCTTCGTGGAAACCGTGAGGCGCGAGGATTCGCTTCCAGCCTCTTTGGCCTGTGACTTCCATAGTCAAACAGCCGTTGGCTTTTGCGTATTCCTCGCCTTCCTCTAGAAGGCTTAGGACACCCGTGAGATCGCCGCCAGCCAACCAAACATTAAAACTGCAATAGTTTGGGTGCTGTACAATCTGCGTAACGACATTGGCGTGTGAAGTCTTCAGACGACGGGCAAAGTCCACCTCGTAGTCCTCAACCTCAAGACGGTGCTTCTCAAACGGGGCACCATCCACACGTTCGTCCATTCTGCTCATAGAAACTCACCAATCAGTACGCCGACAATCAGGCCAACGCTGTAGACAATGGGACCAAGCATATCCCCCACCCGGTCAGCCCGAGGTGAGACACCCCACTGGTTCGGCGTGTCGTAAGATCCGTGTGCGACATGGAACCGCTTGTCCATGTGTTCGCGCCAGACGAAGTACAACGTCGCCAGCACCGATGCCGCCAGTGCCCCGTAGCGGCCTCCAGAAAGGCCGACGAGCGACGCAAGCACCACCACCGCCGTGTGCCCGATCCACGAATGCCACGGCGTCGGAAAACGCGCCTTAAGCCACATCACGGTGTTTCTTCCTCTACAGGCTCTCCAGATTCCTCGCCCAGGAAGGCGTGCGGTGGGATGTCGGTGTTTAGCACTGTGACTCCGGTAGGTAGGTCTACCATCTTGCAGCGCACATATGCGCCTTCAGCGTCGAGGTACTCCGCTTCAAGGATGTAGTCCTCCAAACCCGCGAGGTGGCCGCGCTTGTAACGGGAGGAGCCGGAGCCGATGCTTTGACCACCCGCATCCGGGTTGTCCCGTGCGAGGTCGTAGATGAGGTCGCCGTCCGCGAGTGTGGCGACATAGATGCCGCCAGCCTCTTCCATACCCCGCCGGGCGTTTGCGTTCACGCGCAAAAGTAGAGCCATCTTTTACACTCCTGCTATGCCGCGCATTTGGGTTAGTGTGCGGATGCCTTTGGCAATGGTGAATCCACGGAACGCAACACCATCCTTAGGGTCGTTACCATTGGTGCCCAGGTAGAGGCGCTGCCCGCTTGGGCGAGTCACGATGCCGCCGCTTGGAACTGCGCCTGTGGAGGACGCAACCTCTGTACCGCCATTGACCGTAACGTAAGCCTGTATGGAACCATCCGCGTTCATCACGACACGAAGCTCCACGATATCTGTGGAGGTGTGTGTGGCGGAAGAATTGGAAGTGGAAACCGCTGTGCCGTTGTCGTATTGTGCCCCGATTCTTCCATCGCCAAAATTGAGAATCGCATAGAGACGCGGGTCAGAATCGCGGGTGCCGTCCCCGATCTGAAAGATACGGCCAGCTGTATCAAGTTCCTCTTGAAACTTTGCGTACACCGTCATCTCTTGGAATGGTGTCGGGTAGTCGTAGTACAGCGTATCCACCGCCCGCGTCGCCGTAGACGCCACCGTTGGGATGTAGCTAGACGGGGAGGCACCTGCTTCAAGCTGGGCTCCCCAGATGTAGGCGAAATTCGAGCCGTCCACCGTGACGTTTCCAGCCCCCAATTGCACAATGAAACTACCGTCCACATCCGTCACGGTCGTAAACGTGATTGAGCACCTATACCAGCCGTTGCCGAACGCTTCGATCCGGGAGGTAAGTGCGCTACCCTTGGTCCCAAGGGTGCCGTTGGTCAGATTGAACGCAGCCTGCTGGTTCGCTGGGTCTGTGAAGCCCGCAATTCCCAGGCGAATGGAGTCGGAGTCTGTGCCACCTCCATACTTGGCAAAGCACGAGAAGGTGTAGGCTGTGCCAGCAGATAGGCTCGCAGGGGTGTACGAGGCGTAGACGGAGTTGGATCCACCCGATGCGTCGTCTCGAATCTCATCGGCTGTGGTCGTGCCGGCTGGTGCAGCGATGGCGTTCGCGGTCAGGTCTACCCTGGTCTTCGTCCACGCCGCGTTGTCGAACTGCTGCGAATATGTCAGCAGGTTCGTCCGCTGCTCCTCCAGTAGCGTAGTCCGCTCGCGCAGACCTGTGACGGGGTTAAGCGCGTAGTGTGAGTCGCGCAGGACGTCGGAGCCGGGGTTTGCACCCGTGGCTTGGTAGTCGGTGAGGGTGGAGCCGCGTTCGAGCTGTGCGCCCCAGATAAACACAGAGTCGCCCACATCGGAGTTGCGGGTGTTGTCGGCGTTTGCTGGTGAGAAATCAATCCGATCTGATGCACCGAGCGTAGACGCTGTACCAGAGATGGAGCATCTGTACCAGCCGTTGCCCGCCGCAGAAATAGCAGCGGTCAGTCCGGTACCGACCGTTCCAACAGTTCCAGTGGCAAGATCGAACGACGCCCACGGCCCACCGCTAACGGCATTATCTCGAATGTAGAACCAGTTCGTCGTGTCCTGTTTGGCATAGATGCTGAACGTCCACTCCGCAAGGGATGAGCGCGTAGACAGAAGGTAGGTGTAGCTGATGGTGGCGAGAGTTTCGGCATTATCAGCGGTTGCTGTACCGTCTGGTGCCGTAGTAGCGTTTGCCGTGATGGTTGTGGTGGTCTTCGTCCATGGCGTCCCGCTAAAGTCCTCCGAGTTTGCGGCAATGTTGCGGTTCGTGTACTGCACCACCCCATCAGCATCGACATAGGTAGCAGAAGAGGAACGGGTAAACGTGTAGCCCCCGGTCCCAGGCTTGTACCTGAACAGCGGACGCTCGCCGCCCATCACAGCGGTCATGTCCGCAGGACCGAAATTGAACAGCCCGCCGAGAATAGACATCAGTCAGAATACAGAACGTGGAAGAGAAGGTCGCTCGCCGTCCCGATCACTGTGAACTCGTTCAGGTTAGCACACGGCTGGATCGGCATGACATCACCCGCCGCCAGGGGATAGCTCGTCGTGGCAGCAGCAGTGTCCTTGAAATTTACATAGCAGGTGCCAGCGTTTGCCGGGTCGGCCTTAAAAATCACAGCTTTGCCAGAAACCGTCGCCAACGAAGCGCTTGTAGCAGTCACCGTGGTGACACCGATCTGCTTGATGCTAAAACTGTTGTCGAAAACCGTACTCATCATTATCTCCGTTAGAGATCCTTGCTCAAAACAACTGCACGCTCTACGAAACCGTAAGGAGCAAGAACCTTCTTCCAGCCCCTACGGCCAGTCACTTCAATTACGGAACAACCATGATCTGTCGCCCAAACCTCCGCATCTTTTAGGAGGCTAATGATTTCGTGCAGATCACCACCCGCCAACCAGATGTTTAGGGCGCGATAGGTTTCGTGATCTGCCACCTGGGTGACGACAGTGGCGTTTTCGGTTTCCCAGAGTTGGGCGTGACCGCTTAAGACCTCACTTAAGACGTTTTCAATGTCGTGAGAGTTACCGCTTTTAGTCAATGCACCTTGAAGGTCAGCTAGCCGTTTATCAGAGATCATGGCGCTGTATTATCACCAAACTCGTAAACGTATAGCCGGTGAATAGATTCAAATGTGTGTGATGCGTCTGTTGATTGTTTTACAATAACGTAATAAACATCGTCTTCGTCTTGTTCGCCTGTTGTAGCTGCGCCAAACGTCCACACAGACTTGGTTCCAGATGTGGTTTGATTGCTAATGTTTAATTCGCTTGACGCATCGGTAGCGGTTTGGCCCGTAATCTTTACAACGGTAACGGTTGGGTTTCCGCTTAATACCTCACCAGTATCCAGTTGTCGCGACCAGTCCAACGTATAATTGCGCGTTTCGGCTCGACGCTTTTCGTAAAACTGGTCTTCTGCCTGACGGTTACCTCTAGACATTATGTTGTTCCTCGCCGGTTTGCGGTTCTTGCTGCAACTAGGTGGTTCGCACTTTGCACCACTACTCTCTCGTTGGCAATCCGTTCATCTCGTGGAGAGATTGAATCAACTACACCAGAGTTTACAATAAATGGCTCAACGCCAACCAAGAACAAATCGGCTGACAGCGGAGTCGCAATGTATTTAAACGATACAGACGGTCTATAATCAACACCGGAAACCAGGGACAGAGTAGCTGTAGTTGGATAGGCATAGGCGTTTCCGCCAAGCAATGTTGTTGGGGCGTAGCCAACAAACGTTAGGGTTGCGGTATACGGTACAATGGCTACGCTATCGTTGGCCGTAATTGACGGGGCGTAGCCCGTGACAACAAGGCTTGCCGTAAACGGAATGACGGCAACGTTGGTGGTCGCAGTAACATTGGGGGCGTAGCCAGTAGCCGTAAGTGTTGCCGCGCTAGTAGCAAGCAACACGTTATCAGACACCGCCGTAGACGGGGCGTAGCCAATTGCCGTCAAATAAGCGGCAGATGGCGTTACGGTTGCGTTTGTAGTGGCGTCTACCGTTGGGGCGTAGCCCGTTAGGGTAAGAAGACCACCGTATGGCTGAACCGTCGTAGTAGTGACGGTTGCCGCAACCCACTCCACCGCTCCAATCTGGACACGGCGCTCATCGGTTTCACCTACGCCATCACCAGTTGTGACGCAGTAACACTCAACACCAGATCCATCAATACTTGCAAGTACCGATGCATTCCAATCAAACGTGGCGACAAAGCCGGTAGTGCTTGAAATAATTCCTGTGGACCCAGCAGCAAGGTCTGAGCCGCCACCCGTCTCACGGACGGAAATCTTTAGCGTAGGGTCACCACCACCAGAAGCAGGTGTGTCGGTGTTGTCCACCTTTCGCACATAGACCCGAAACTGCTGTAGCCCAGCACCAGTACGCAGATTTGCGGACGGCGTTGGGAAAGACACGCGCAAAGTGCCGTTTTGCGCCGTGGTAGTCAGCCACAATCCGTCTGGATTGTCCGGGTCATCATCAATGTCCGTGTACGCACCCGTTGATCCAGTTTGCGAAATAATCGCATCCGGGTATAGCGACTCATAACCGCTAGAGTACGATACAACGGAGTTGTACGCCGTAATTGATAGAGTAGCAAAAGACGGCGTAAGCCATACGTTGGCGCTTGCCGTTGCCGTAGGTGCGTAACCCGTAGCCGCCAGAAAAGCGGTAGACGGTGTTACGCCAACAGAAGCGGTTGTGTTTACGGTGGGCGCATACGCCGTAAGTGTCAGAGATGCGTTTCCGGCACCAAGAGAAACGTTTGCTCCAACAACAACAGATGGGGCGTAGCCCGTAACCAACAGGCTGGCTTCTGCGGAGGTCAGGACAACAGAAGACCCGATGTCCGTGCTGATGTCTACCGTAGGCGCATAGCTGGATAGCGTCAGGTTTGCAACTTGCGGGGATAGCGTGATGTTGTTGTCAAAAACAACTTGTGGTGCGTAACCCACAACCGTAAGCAATGCGCTTGACGGTTCCGCAAATGCATTAGACGCCGGGGCCGGGATAACAGACGCAACAGTCGGGGTGTACCCTGTAAGCGCTAGTGAAGCCGTAGACGGCGTAACAATTTCATTAGTGTTTGCGCCAATACTTGGTGCAAACGCCGTAATAACCAAAGACGCAGCAAGCGCAATTAGCGATACACCACCAGCACCATCGCTGACGCTGGGCGCATACCCCGTGGCCGTTATCGTCGCAGAATTAGGTTCCGCAAACGTGTTTGTGGCCGGGGGATTAATATCAACAGAACCACTAGGCGCATACCCTGTAGCGGTAAGTGTCGCCGTAGAGGTAGATAGATTTACGCCAGCTTGGTAATTGTCATTCCACTCAATTGCGCCAACTTCAAGCGAGGCGCGGTTGCTGGGACTTCCGCCCCCCGTAGAACCCGTGACGCGGCACTCCACATCCACGCCAGAAATCGCAGAAAGCGACGATGCATTCCAAGTACCAGACAGTACCGTTCCTGTAGTGGAGGATACCGTCTGCCCACTAACTAGCGTGGCTACCGCAGAACCGTTTTCATACAATTCAATTGTACAAGACGGGTCTGTGGAGTGGTTGGTTTTGCGGACGAGTACACGAAACTCTTGCAACCCCGCGCCTGTGTTCAGATCACCGGACGGGCTACCAAAAGAAACGCGAACTTCCGTGTTGTTGTTGTTTCCGGGCGCAGTTAGCCAAGAGCCATCCGGTGAATCAGGATCGTCCTGAATCGCCGTAACAGCCCCCGACAGATTTGTTGCTGTAAGGATTGCATCAGGTGCAAGCCGTTCAGTTGCCATCTATGCGCCCCGTCAGGTTAGCGGCGGAAAACATCGCCAGTCGCAAGACTGAGCGTGAAACCCGTTCCTACGGTCTGTGCTGATCCCAGATCAACAACACACAGCAACGGATCGGCAGGAGAAGTCGGGGTATCGTCATACACCACGATGTAGCGCCCACTCACAGACCCACTCCACGACGGAGAGCCCGTAATGCTCACTTTCGTCATCCCGCTGTCCGCAGACGTCGCCAACGTTACCGCTGAGTCAGTCCCGACAATGTCCGTCGCAAGATCTGCCCGCACAGAGTTTGTTAGGTCTAACGTGTGGCCGGTAGCCAGCAAAGCTGCCTTAAACGTGTGCCCAAACTGGATTGTGTTAGCGTCAATGTAGCCGGGAGCGGAGGTGTAGAGCATCCATGTATCCGTCAGGGTGCCACCACCACCTGCGGAAGCCTCGGCCACGGCCCACGCAATCATGACCTTGTCGTTCGCGTTGGAAGTCGCGACAACCTCCGCCACTACGTTTGCGGAGCCGGTCGCGTCACCGGCACTCGTTGTGCTGGTGCTGGCGTTTGCGTCGTACCACTCGGTCACGCCCGACCATGTATAGGTCGGCGTTGACGCGCCGTTGATCAGGGCCGCACCGACGTAGCTGGTAGAGGCGTTGGTCAGGGTAGCCGTCAGCGTGTCCGTGGTCGTGGCGTCGGAGTCGTACTGGACATCCTCCAGCGCCCCCTGGTCGGCCCCGTTCAAGACCCACGCGACAATGCCCCCACCGCCAGCGGAAAAGCCCTCAGACCCCGTCACCGTAATTGTGTAAGTGCCGGTGGGGATGGAATCCGCTAGGTTGGCCGTCCACAACTGGCCCAGCACATCGGGTCCACCAACGCGAGGCGGCGATCCGTTGCCGCCAACCGCCGATAGGGTCGTCTCGTAGCTGCCGCCGCTGTCAAATACTACGGAGCTAAAAGTCAAGCTTGTGTTCTCGACGCCGCAGAAAACGATGATTTTTGACGAGCTTGTGACCGCCGTCGTCGTAACGTCAACCGTCTGCGTGGCGTCCGATGTGGTAACAAGAGCGACGTTGCGTACATTAAGCGAAATAGCCATTAAGCCCAGCCAGGATCCGTTGTGTATATCTTAAAATCGTCAACGTAGAAGTAGGTGTCGTCCGTATAGCCGCCGTTGGTGTAGCCCATCAGGTACCCGGCGTTGAAATATTGGTAGGGGTCTACGGAGTCGATCATCAGGAGATCGTCGCGGTCTAGGATCAAAGACCCATTGATCCACACCTGATAGACGCCGTTGGCAACGTCGGGGGTGCCCATATCGGCGTGGATGCGGACCTGGGAATACTCGCCCAGCGCCATGTTCCATGCGTTTGCCGGGGTGCCGGTGGCCGCAGTCCCGGCCTCGACTTGGATGGACGTCCCCGACCCGCTGGGGTTGTACAGAAAGCGCCAGTAGGATACAGAGTCGGACGTCCGCCACCATTCGGCGACCACCTTCGGGCGACCAGACGTTGCGTAGTCGTACCCCCAGATGGCCCATAGCTTATGGTGCTCGGTGTCGGGCTCGTTGCGGTGAACGTAGTTGCTGGGGACCTTCAAGTGGTACTCAACCCAGACCTCGGTGGTCTGCGGCATTGACCACCGCTGCTCGGCGCTCCAGTCGGTGCCCGTCGGCACTCCCTGGAAATAAAACTCAAGGGCGTAGCTGCCCGTGCGAGCGTTCGACGCCTGAACACTCGTGTCGTTTGTTGAACCCCACGACACGCTGTTTTCTGTGTAAGACAGGTTGCCGGTCTCAAAACTGTCGGCGAAAAGCGGGGTTACGCCAGAGCCGTTGTCAATGCCGGGCTGATACCCAGTAAACGACAGAGTGGCCGTATTGGGGACCACAGACTCAACGCTAGATGAAATGCCCGACAGCGAAAAGAGGTCCTGAGCGGCAAGCCGATATGAACACGGACCTTGCACACCGCCCATGTCCGCTACACACAAGAGATAATCGGACGGGCTGGAATCGTCATAGATTGCAACATACCGTGGGGAATATGAACCGTCCCACGATACGTTGGAGGTAGTTGACACGGAGTCGCCAGACAGGGTAAGCGGCGAAACAGTCTGATCCGTGCCAATGGCATAAGCGGCTACGTCCGTCCGCTGGCTATCTACCCCAGCGGACGGATCGTAGCTGCCGTTCAGCAGCACAGCCTTGAACGAGTGACCCTCTACATTGATCGTACCGTTCCGAAGAAGCGGGATCGCAGATGTGTAAACGGTCCACGTTCTAGATAGTGCTAGTGCCACGTTTAGCTGGTGGCACCACTCAACTGGAAGATCCCGTTAGCGGCAAACGAGATCGAAAGGGTGTTGCCAGCGGTCACAGCAACGGGTCCAGTCGTAGAGGTGTTCAGATCGCAATACCCAACCAGCGCATCAGCAACACCCGTGGAGGTGTCGTCGAAGATGATGGCGTGGGTAGCGTTCAGCGTACCACCAGTAGCGGTCCATGTGGCCGTCGCAGAAGAATCAAACTTCATGCTAGTGCCAGTTGCGGCCCATGTGACACCCGTCAGGGTGAAGTCGGTGGCACCGCCATTGGAGGACGGGGCCGTCGCAATCGCGGCAGTCGCAAGAAGCTGGTGCGTCAGGGCGGGGGTGTACCCATTCACCAAGTGAACCTTGAAGGTGTGCGTATCAAGGTCGATGGTACCGTCGGCCATGTACTCCTTAAACTTCGTGTAAAGAATCCAGTTACCAGCAGCCATTTCCTAATCCTCCTTGTCTTGAGTGGCGAGTGCTTCCTTTTCGGGAACATGGCTATACCGGAGTTCTACTTGGCTCGCGCTGGGGATGTCCTCCGGTAAACGATCCACCCGCGACACTCTGAAACGTCCTCCTACCTGATCCACGGAAACCCACTCCGTGTCGTACCCGTAGGCTCTATCGCGCACCGGCTGATCTGCGTCCAGTAGCGTGGAAGAGTCCGGTACCGTAACCTTAATGCCACGACTGGCGGCAACCCCAAGCCAGAACTCCAGATTGGCGCGGCCCTTCTCGCGCTTGTGGAGGTTCGGGTAGGAGAAATCGCATCCGTATAGCTTGATTTCCTTCACGCCACAGGCAATTGCCAGCGTAAGCGCATAGGCGACGGTGCTGGTGTGGTACAGCGTACCGCAGCGGTTCAGCACCCACTCCAGCGGGTACTCTACCGTCGCCGGGTAGTCGGGATATGCGCGGCTGGTGTAGATAGGTCGTGTGCTTTTCTTCATCCAGTCTAGCATATGTCCGACACCTTCGTGCCCAGCCTTCGCACGGGCAGTCTGGATGGCGATGTCATCTTGATGAAAGAGACGGTCCCATTGGATCAGCCCACCGATAGCATTGATTGCCCAGATCTCGTCAGCAACCTTGCCGCCCCACCGCTGGATGGTGTCGTAGATGTACGTTTCCCGACTCTTGCCCATTGCCACGATAGCGACGGAGTTCGGAACGGGGCCACCAAGGATTCGCTCAGGCGTCATCTGACCGTCATCTGACATTTCCCACGAATCGTCCCGTGAGCAAACGGCAATTAGCGTCCTGCCGTCAAGCACATTGGGCTTAACCGGCGAAACAGCGTCCTCCTGACCAAATAGTTCGTCAACACGCCAGCCGTTGGAGCGAAGCAGTTCCGTAAACTCGTCCGGCGACCAATGGCGGTGGTGGTGCCGATAACCGCGAAACGGAAAGCCCACTTCGTTGGGGACAGAGCAAATGAGCGTGTCCGACAAGTTGCGGAAGTTCCACAGGGCGGTTTCCGGGTGTACCAGATGCTCTAGTGCTTCAAAACAGATAACCGCATCAGCATTGGCGTTCGATCCTTCAACTTCGTAAAGGTCAGCTTGGGTGTAAGTGATGTGAGGATTATGGTTCCAATTCTGCTTTGCGTATTCAATTGTCTTTGCGTCTTTGTCAAAGGCCAGTACCGAACACTCAGCGCCAGCAAGGATTGTTGAGCCGTAACCCACCCCGCAAGCAGCATCCACGACACGCTTGCCAGCAAGCCGCTTTGCAGCCCACTCGTAGCGTTCGCGGTGATCGGCGCGGATGTCCTCCAGCCGATTAGCTACCTGTCTCTCCGTTACGTCAATCACTTGTCATCCATCTCCCCGGTTTCTTGGTCAGATCCACCACCGACATTTCCATAACTGCCGCCAGAACCGTTTCTTTCAACTGGCTCGTCGTGATCCCCAAATTGCTCCCACGCCAAAAAAACAAACGCAAAAACGGTGGCAAGAATTACAATAATTGCAGCAATGTACATAAGGCTCTCGCTGATAATAGACACAATACACAAATATGCACGATAATGCCGGTTAACTCAATTACAAAACAGCCGTGCTAAGGTTTCCTGCATTATCAACAACGACCTTATACTTTGTGCCGTTAGGTGACGTTAGCACAAAATTGCGTCCAGGCCCAATCTCAATGTTCCTGTCGGTCTTTTCGGATTTTAGGTCCTCTACCTCCAGAATCCGAAATGCTTCTCGCATAACGCGATCAGTTGTAGCTGGCAGCTTCATCGCTCGCCACCCGGCTTGAACTCAACTCGCGGCGTACCCCAGCGCCAATCGCCGGTTTTTGCCTCTGTAACTTTGAGTGACATCTGGCGAGCGTTCAAACGGACGCTAGTTGGCTCCAGCATCTGGTAGGGGCCGTAGGTCTGCTGGGTGCCATTGGGAAACCGGCGGGTCAGGATATCAACGCGCACATCGCCCTGCGTTTTCTCGTCAGGGATAATCTTGGTGACGTAAGCTGTGTTGCCAGCGTTGATTTCAATCGGCCCACTGGTGGCATACGGGGTCAGGGTGCCATGGGATACGCCCGTGACTTCATGCTCGTATACCTTGCCGTCCGAATGTGCCATGAGCGGGTAGCGGATGACGCCCCGGTCACAGGCAGCGTGGGCCGGGATCTCTCCGCAGGACCAATGGTTTTCAGCGTAGTTCCAAGAGACGTAGCGGTCACACTCCGTAGAGGAGGAGGACGGGTAGTGCCACCAAATCTCATTGTACTGGGAGTTCACCCACGCAAAGACCTTGGACTGGTTGTCCGCATTAAAGTCGTTGAAAACAAAGTCCTCAACGTCACACGAGATCTGCCTCACAAAGCCATCGTACATCCAGAATCCGCGAGGACCCATCCAAGCCACAAAAGAATCAGAAGAGACAGCGGCACGGCGGGATACAATTCCGTTAGAAGAGCCCACCCGCTCAAATGAGTATACAAGCGGCGCTCCAATGTAGGTGGCGGAAAATACGTCCGTGGTGGTGAAGATCAGCACCTGCCCCCGTGTCTTTACGGCTTGCATAATTGGACCGCCAGATTCCAGCGTAAAGGAACCGGCTTGGTTTGTAGAGGCTGGCGTCCACAGCGTGTTGTCCTCCTGATCGCACCATGCGACCACGCGCCCATCTCCATTGGCACCCAACGCCATCAGAAACCGTTCCTGTGTCACAACCAACCCAACACAGTCGCTGGGAGCGTTTGCAACAATAGCGGCTGGTGTAGCGTTGTCTAGCTGCCACTCATAGATTTTTCCGTCTCCAGGCAAACACGCGACAAGGTACTGGCCCCAATGGTCAAGCGACCACGTTGCGGCAAAGCTGTAGATGGAAGACGCATCACGGGCCGTCCCGTAGTCGCCGTCGTTGTAGTCCAGCCACCCGTAACCACCGGCACCCACCGTCTCTTCTTGCCCCGAAATGCCAGTAGGCGTGATATCCGTAAAAACGTTGTCCACGCCAATTGCGTAAAGCTTCGTGGTCCCGACGCCAACGGTACCTACGGCCACCCAAACGCCGATGGCGGACCCTCTCCATGTCAGGATACCTCTGGGGTATCCCGTGAGCGTTGCAGTGCCCTTTTGTTGCCATCCACCAATGGGCTTCATCTCGCCGTTCTCCCAGCGCACCAGAGAGGCGTCATACCACCGTCCGCGAGACTGGTACTCCGTCCCGTTGCGAAACAAGCCCGGTGGAATATCTAGCGGAGCGTATGGCATTATTAGTTCTTGAGTAGGCCAAGGTTGAGAAGGATCAACCGAAGTTCGTTGATGGCGTTTTCAATATCTTGGTAGTCTGAGGCGTATGTAGCGCTCAAAGAGAGGGGGCTAGAAGTAGACTGTTGCTGCGTAGTTGGCGTAACTCCGTAAAAGCCAACCGTTGCCGTTGAGTTGTTGTGAATAAGGTTTCCACTCAATGTAGCGTTTCCAACAACCGTCGTTGGGACGGATGACGCGCCAATAAGCACGGAAGCAGCATCCGTATCTGCACCAAGCTTGACAATGTTGCTGGCGTCTACGGAAAGAGCGTCAATGTCTGCTGTGCCACCCGCATTACGAAAGGCGACGGCAGCGGCGTTAGCCATGCGAACCGCACCAGCCGAAGCAGCAGACGCGCCAATGGTGACAGAGGTAAAAGAGGCGGCGGACGCCGTGGTGCCACCAATCACAACATTGTCCATCGTGCCGCCATTGATGTCCAGCGACACGGCAGCGCCAGCCGCAAACACATCGTCCAGCGACTGGAACGCATCGTTCAGGATTGTCCCCCAAGTGTTGGAGGAGCCGCCAACGGTGGGCAGCGTAATGTTGAGATTCGTTGTAGGGTTCGCCACGTTATCCTCCGAATGTCTTGGTTCGCATTACGGGGCGCTGTCCAGCCCTCGCGTTGCGGTCTGTATTGCGTACCTTCTCCACGGCATCTTCGTACAGCGCCTTATGAAACTGCGAACGACTCTCGTCCATTGCCCATGCGTAGGCGTGGTGCAAGCAGCCGTGTAGGTAGATGTCGGGGTGGTTCGTGATAATCCAGTTTGTGGTGTTCGTGGCGGTTAGCGCGGCCACCCGTGCGAAATACAACCGCTCCAGCGTGTAGGAGTCTGCTGGCGACGGGAGAAGCTCTACGTTGTCCTCTACGATGCTGTAATAGATCGGCTCACCGGACTCAGAGTGTTCCTTTCGCAAGCCTGACATCATCTGAGGCGTCAGGAACCGAAGCTCCTTGTCCGGCGTAGTGGAGGTAATCGTCAGACGATCCATCTCCAAATAGTCCGAAGGCAGCGCGGTGTACTGGGAACTGGCCGCGAAAGTGTCCCTCGTCAACATATCCTTGACCCGAAGGCGGCGGTTCAGGTCCGCTTCTACCAAAGCAATAAAAGCGTCTATATTCTGGCCGATGTCTTCGCGTTGAGTCCAATCTTGAATCGACTCCCGAAGATCTGGATAGCTACTCAGAGACAATGTTAAAGCCCTCTAGTTGTCGGCGCAGCGCATCTCTTTCATCCAAGATGTCCTGCATCCCGTAGGCGTGTTCCCCAAGGTGCGACACTTCCCAAGAGAGGTCGTGGTCGATGTATACGGGGATATCGTGATGCTTGCAGTTTCCGTAGAAGTATGCGTCCTCTCCCAGCATTCCCATTGAACCGTCTTCCCGCTGTAGCCAAGGAGTGCTGTGCCAAGGGCGCTGTAGTGACTCATAGACCTCTCGCTTAACCATTACCAGCGCCAAGCCCATTCCATCAACGCGCTCAACGCCATGCTTGTCTGGAGACGGAAACACCCGCTTGTGCGGTCTACTGCCATCTTCTGCGGCATACGCTACCGCCGTAGGCTTCAGGGGCCGCACCCGGAAGCTACAGTTGGCCCCCACAATAGGTAGGTCGTGGGCCAAAAGACGCTCAATTACATCTGGAGGGAAACGCATATCACTGTCAATCCACAGCAAATGCGTGACCTCCGGGTCCTGCAATGCTTCTTCAACAATGTTTTCGCGGCTACGGCAAAGAAGCGAGTCCCTCTTTACGCGAAGCTGCAACCCATTTGTTGAATCGCCCATATTTGCAACAAAACTTGCCATAGCAATAGCAAGGTCGTGTGCAAATCCGGTTTTTACCTCATCACCAGCCGGCACACAAATAGCTACACGCGCTTGGACGTTGCCCTGAGCTTTTTGTACTGCGGGTCGTTTAGCTTTTGCTTGATCCACTTTTGATCCTTTACGGTCATAAAGTCAGGTCCCAGTTTGCCTTTTTGAACCCAATCCATCAAGATTGGAAACGGCACGGAACCAAGGTATTTAAGGTCTGGACTTTCCATGTGTTCGCGCTCAAACTCAGACGCCAACAGCGCTTTGTTTCGCTCAACAATATGATCAGTATCCCAAACCTCTTCAATAATACCCTTACCAAGCTGTTTGTCCCAATGCCACCACGCAGTCACGCCACGGGCGTCATCGTTCCAAAGCAAACGACCTCCTGGCTTCCCCTTACGGATTGGCACTCACTACTCCCTCTTTTTTAGGAAAAAGCCGTTGGGGGGCGGGGCGCTAACCCCACCCCCCTTCGGGTTTGGGTTACGAGGTGGTAAGGTCAGCGGCGATGCCGTGGGCCTTCTCGTTCTTCACAGCAAGTCCGAACTCAGCAAGCACGAACTCACCGTCACCGTCACCAACCTTGGCGAGTTCATGGAACTCAACCGGACGGAGGAACTGCACCTCAGCGTACTCAGGGTCAATCACGAACGCATCGCGAGCACGCTGGAAACGGTTCGGGATTACGGCAAGGACGCCAAAGTCCGACTGATAAAAGTCAGCCGCACCAATAATCGGCACCTGTCCGCCCAGAGAAACGCTAACACGCTGATCGGCAATACCAGCAAAAGCCGACACAGCCTGTTTGTTAAAAGAACCAACCATCAGCAGGGAGGGATCCCCGCCACTGTCCCAAACCTGCTTGACAACAGACTTGAGGATGGTTTCGGTGAAGGCACGCTGCACACCGTCAGACCGCTCGTCGTTGACAAGGGTGGTCCACACCGGGGAAGCCCCGTTGGTGGCCGACATATCAACGTTGGTCTTGATCCACGCAGGAAGACCAGCGGTTTCACGGGCGGTACCAGAGGCACCGGCAGCGGCAGAGTTGTTGTCAAGAAGCGCGGTTTCCATGTCCCGCTTAAGCTCCTTGATCGCCTTGGCTCGCTGATACCCAAGGGTGTCATCACGGCCATACCACTGCGCGGCACGGGAGGTGCCGGACACACGGTAGTCCTTCGCGTTAATCTGAACGTAGTTCTGCACCACGGTCACATCGTTAACAGCGGTGGTGCTGTCACCAATGAAGAACCCTTCGGCGCGAGGCGTCCCGCTGGCAGCGGTAAGCTCGTCAACCGGGATCTCAAACAGGGTGTTGTGGACGGAGCCCCGCCCAACGTTCGACATGAAGGGGGTTTCGGTAGGGTCTACGTTGTAGACCGCATCCATGACATCCTCAACCCCTCCACTCATGTCATAGGTTTCATGCAAGTTAGTGTACGCCATTACCGTCTAGCTCCTAGTGGCTTAATGTTTCCGAAGAAGTCGGCAGCATCCTTAGCCTTTACCGGCCCCTTGAGGGCCTTTTCGGCTTGCTGCTCACGTTTGGTTTTGGTTTGCATACCAGGGCCAGCCTTGGCGGTCTTTGGACCTTTTCGCTGAACTAGATTTGGCTTCTGCTTTTGCAGTTCGTTGTAGCGCCACGCATCTCTCAGGACTTTTACCGCCAGCGGGTCATACAGGTTTTCGAGAGCTTCCTGTGAAAACCCGACATCCAGCGCGAACTGATAGACCGCCTTCGCCTCACGCCCTGCGACTTCTTCGTTACCCCAATCGGGGATCAACTCAGGAAGTTTGGCCTTTGCCAACTGCATCTGCCGTTCCATTTCCACCGCCTGAATCCGCTCAACCTCACTACGCTGTGCGTAAACAGCTTGCAGTTGCTTCTGCTGCTGCTCAAAAACAGCCCGTGCCTGATTGTACTCCTGCGGACTAAGCTGACGGCTAAGTTCAGCCCAATTGGGCTCCTGATAGCCAGAAGCAAGATAGGACTCTACCTCTTGCAGCCTTGCGTGGAGAGCCTGTGCCATTTCCAAGTTCTGTCGCCGTTCGGCTTCAAACTGGGCTGACCGCTCTTCCAATTGCTTGCGCTGCTCGGCAACTGCCTGTGTCTTGCGCCTATAGTCGGCATCACGGCTGTAACCATGAAGCAGTTCGTTCAGCGTAACCTCAATCTCTTCACCCTGAACCGTTACAAGGAAAATTTCTGAGGTGTCAGAATCATCTGCTTCATACTCTACTTGGCCCTGATCTTCCAACTCTACCGCACTTTCCGCAAACTGCGGATCTTCTGCGGGTGCCGGCTCTTGTGCCGGTTCAGCCACCTTGGGGCGCTCCCTAGTGTCGCCAACGACGGGGACCTGACCAAAGATGGACGCGCTTTCGCGCTGGGTTGCCGCTACGATCCCATTAGGGTTGTCGATTGGCATAACTATTAACCTCTCCTGTTTAGTTTATCCATGGCTCTTTGCCGAACAGCATCGCTATTAGCAGCAGAAGTTAGCCGGGATTTTAGGCGGCGAATCAACCGTTGTTCGCACCATAGATCGTCTCTTTCCGCCGACGACGTAGCGGTACTCCATTCCATAGAAATTTCTTTAAATACTTCTTCACAAATGTGTTCAAAAAATTCGTTGTCTAATAGCTCTCTTGCGCGTTCACAATGTTCGTTACTAAGCACTAGTAGCCTTTCTTGCCTTGTCGATTTCTAGCTTTTCCCAATCAACATTGAGTTCAGCGGCCCTCAGAGCAAACTCAAGGGCGGTCCTGTCTCGCTCACGGTCATCCTTGAGCGCCTCAATCTGAGCCTTTAGGGCGAGATCCTCGCGCTTCATCTGGATCTCAGCCATAATCATCTCTCGCTGCGCCTGTGCCAGCAACTCTTCCGCAGACGGCTCGTCGTTGGGCGGCAATTGGAAGTCCGGCGGGATCGGGTTCCAGAAGCTGGACACATCCTTGAAGCCACTAAGCTCCATAATCTTTGCTTGCGTGTGCCGGATCTGCCCAAGCGTAACTAGCGGGTTGCTGGGTCCAAGCATCTGCATTGCCGCAACCTGTGCCTGTAGCGTCTCGCGCAGAACCATAAGCTTCTGGTCCTCCAGGCCGCTGCCCAGCGCCACATTGACACTAGCGTCCATCTGGGCGTCCCACAGGCGAGGATCAATTGGCACCCACGTTCCGCGCAGCCGGACCATGCGCTCTGCGTCTTGATGCTGGATGACAAGGTGCAGCAGGACGCGCATAAGCCGCTTCATGCCAGTTTCGGCAAGATTACGGGCCATGACCTCAAGCGTCAGCTTGGAGCCACGCTCAATTGCGGCCACGGCGGATGCGGTCATGCTCTGAAGCGCACCAGCGTCAAGGCCAGACGACTGGGCAGAGATCCCGGTGCGCTGCTCCTTGATGCGGTCAAACATATCCAGCACCGGCATCGCCTCACGCCCCACAAACGGCTGGGTGTACGGCATCACCATTCCAGGGGCATCCATGCGGATAATCCCGCCGGTTTCGTTGTTTAGCGCATCCTCAAGGTTCACATGGCCGTCTACAACACCCATGCGGGGGTTAACAGACTGCGCCAGCGAGTCCAGCATACTCCGCATGATCTCAGAATTGATGCGCTGGAGGTCCTTGGTGCGATCCGCCAGATCGTGTCCAACGAAGGTGTGCGGCTCCGGGTCAATGTGAAAGTCCGCAAACGGACGGATGTCCCACGGATCATTTGCCACCACTTCGTGGGCATCGCCAATGCAGCAGACGCGACGAAGCTCGTCAATGCCATCACCGTCGTAGTCGGCGTAAACATACGATTCGATGTAGAGGACACGCTCCCTATCACGCGATCCGCCCGAATCTCTGATCTCAAAACGGTTGCGCTCATGGCGCTCATTGTTCCATGTAAGATCGTCGGCTTTCGTGATGTGGGAGCGTACCAATTCCGGATCGTACCCCATCGCAATCAACTGAGATGGCGTTTTCATGCAACGATGCGCCACAAACTGGGCATCATCCAGCCCTCTTGCGTCCCTAGAGATCAAAAACTCCTCTGGAGGCAGCACTTCAACACAGATCCTGTCGCCAGAAGTGCGTCTACGCACCTCAACGTCGAATTCCATGCCAATTTCGTCGCCTTCCAGCGCAATAATCTCTACATTCGGGTCTTGCTGTAGCGTCTGGACGGCCAAAAGGTTCAGTTTCGTGAACTGATGGGTGGTCACGGACGTAGAATCGTCAAAAAACGCCTTGACAATGCCAACTTTCTTTGTCAAAGCGTCCTTGAAGGCACCCCAAAGGATGCGATAGCCCGGATTATCCTGCATCAGGACGTAATTGGCGTAATCCGTGGCCTGTTCCGCCATCTGGACATCTTCCTCAGTCCTTGGCACAAACTCTACAACCCGCTCAGAGCCCGCAAACACGCGCATCAGCGAGGGCATCGCCTGTTGCACCGTGTCGCGCAGCGTAGTCATAACTACCTGAGAGCGACCTTCTTCTTCATTGCCAAATTTGTCGCCACGATAGTAGCGGGTGGCCTCCCTACGGTGACTCGCTAACTGCGAATCAGCGTAGTTGACCGCATCGTCAATGTAGGACTCAACCAGCTTACTGAGTTCCGCTGGTTCCATTCCTACGCCAGACGCATCCTCAACCTCATCAATGATAGAAGCCATTATGCCCCATTATTCGTGGTTACACACCCACAAATAGTAGACTTGACTAAACCTATGGTCAATGATACAAAAAGCCCCGCCAACCGGGGGAGGACGGCTGACGGGGCGGCGCAGGAGAAAAAGGGGGGGGGCTCCGCGCTAGGAGCGTTGTGGGGGAGATGCACAACGCTACAAACGGAATATATGCTAAACCAATCTTGGGATCAAGCGCCTTACGGGCTTGCGCCAATCAAACTTTTCGCTACCACTCAGGCGAGCAGCCGTTGAAGCAAACGTAAGCGCCAACGCATCTGCGCGATCCGGGGAGTCGGCACCCCTCTTTTTCATGCCCTGCTTGCTTTCAAGCCTAATCTTGCCGCGATCCGTGTACTCAAAACGCACCGAAACCAACTCCTCCATCAATTCCTTGTCGTTTGGTAGCCGCACATCGCGCTGTTCAAGCCACGCCTTCATGTTGTACCACAACTCAGACCGCAGATTCAAATGCTGTCCTTTGAGTGAAGGCGATTCAGATACATTGATGCCACGCACAGGTAGACCAAGACTACGAAGACGATCCACAACACCAGCGCCAACACCGATAACATCGACCAAAATCTCACTAGGGCGGTACGGACCCAGCGCAGCCTCATATTCCGCCTCCACCAGACCCGCAAGCTGCATCGTGTCCAAAGAACGCCACGTTTGAATGTTGCCCAGCAAGACATTTCCTTTCCTTTTCGCCAGCGCAGACGAGTCAGAACCAAACCGCGCAACATCCAACCCCCACACAACCGGCGCATCCGCAATTTCGTCCACATCACGCCCAATTGCGGCCTCAACCAACGACACCGGAATCACCGTGTTCGACTCGCCCCTGGGAAACTCGCCCAAAACGTGGATGCGGTACGGGTCCGAATCATCCCCATACTTGCGCTTCATGCGCCCAATCCATGATTCGCTCACCCGCGAGCATTGTTCACTGCTCACATGGAACGTCTTCCACGAATCCGCCTCCACCGTGTGCGACTCGTAAAAGAAACCACTTGTGCGGTTTGGGTTACCCGTCAAAAACAAGCACGTTTTACCACGATTGCCGGCTAGTGAACCACTCAACGACTCAAACAACGCATCATCTACCGCCGCAGCCTCGTCCACCAACACCAATACGTTTGGAGCATTCATCCCCTGCATTGACTCAGGACTGTCCTTACGCGCCGTCTTGATCGTAATAAAGTTCTCAAACGGCTGGCGAGGATCAAACTTAAACTCAAAACGCTCCGCCTTGATCGTCCAACAATCACGCAACTCCTGCGGCAACGTGTTTACCCACTTCTTGAACTCAGGGATGTACGCATCCTCCAACTGCCCACTACTAGGCGCAGTCACCAACACCCTGGCATCACGATGCACCATCAAAAACCACATCGACAACCACGCCAGCACCGTCGTCTTCCCCACCTGACGCCCAGACCTAATCGTGATCTGCGTCTCACCGTCCGCCACCGCTTGCATTACCTCAGACTGCCAGCTATCAGGGTCTTCCTCCAACAACGCCCTTACAAACAACACCGGCTCGCGCCTTAGACGCCCCACCATTTCCTCTAGCTGCATCGTTCTAATTTCTCCCGTCTAAAAAACACCGCGCAAATACTTACCAAAATGACATCCGCCCACCGGTGAAATACCAAGCCAACTTTTAAACCGTTCTAATTTTTAAAAATTGGGGCGCACATTCATTACAGTAAATGATGGGGGGGGTACCAGTATAGTCAAACTATGGCCTAATTGCTAGGCTTTTGCGCGCACCGTCTTTCTGTGTGTGGACTAGCCCGGCAAAGCGCACCCCCTGTTATTTAAGGGGGGGCTCCCGGCATCTTCGGCTTTTCTTCGGCTTTTCTCTGGTTTTTCTTCGGGCCTTCGGGTTTTGTTCGGGTGTCTGGCGAACCGCCCAGGAGGCGCGCAAACGGCCCCAGGAGCCCCAAGGACGCCGAACCCCTATATATATGGCCCCGCGCCGTCCGTGAGGCTTTGATGGGCGTTTCCGTGCGTGTAGAGGGCGTTCTGGGCGGTCGGTGGGGCTAGCTATGCAACCAAGCGGCTAGGCAGCAAGACTCCGCACCCCCTATCTGTCTTTCTAATATCTATCCCTGCTCTCTCCCCCCTTGGGTGTATCGTGGCCCCCCGTTGAGGCGTGGGCGCAGCTAGCTGGCGTGCCTGTTCCCCCGTGCGCGGAGCGTGGTCAGCTTGTGGGCAAGCGAGGGGGGCGAGCCCGTAGGACCCGCCCCCGTTCCGCGTTTTGTGGCGGTCCCCCTATTCCCAAGAATAGAAAACTTTGCCCACGTCCCTTTCCCCGGCCCCGTTGACCACGGCGAAAACGTAGGATGGGCCGGAATACGCCCCCACCACAATCTCGATGGTCCACGGGCCAGCAATCCACCCCCTCCCCTCAGTCCAGATTTCCGGGACCGTTTCCCCCTTCCGGGGTATAAGCGGCGTTTCCGTCCCCCTGATTTTCTTCACGGATCCCCCCTTAGTTTCTTTCCGAGCGTTTCTAGCGCTAGCCCCAACATATCCGGGGGTGGGTGATTCCCCGTTTCCCACAAAGAGACCGTTTTCCGGGTCACCCCTAGATGTTCTGCGAGTTCTTCCTGGGTGACGCAATGATATCTGCGCCATCCCCGGATAAAGCGGGCCATCCCTTCTTCAAATGAAAGCATTTTTCAGCCCCCGACTACGAAACCGGAAGTGTCACCCTTTGCCTCACCCTTCGCGGTCAACCCGACAATGCAACCCTTAGGGTCCAGGAACCTGAGGTCCGTATCGTCCCCGGACACTACGGGTAGCCCACGGTATGTCTCGGGAAGGTCGCCAGCAAAAACAACCGCAACGTTCAACCCACGGCGCACCACCCCCGCAAGTCTGTTTTCGTTGGATTCACTACGGGAAAATGTAAGATGATAGTTTGCGGGTATGTTCCTGCGGTTCGGAAGCTTTGTGTAGTCGTAAAAGGTGAGGTGCGGGAAAGCTTCCATAACGTTGGGGAACCTTTCTCCGTCCCTGGTGCAGGGGATGGTTTCCCACCTAATGTCTGAGGTTCCGTTCAAGCGGAAGACCGGAACCATACCCCCCCGGTTAGCCTTGCGCTCTGCCGACTCGATATCCCCCACAAGCTCCCCCATGAAACCGGCCCGGTCCTCAAAAAGCTTCCGAGTCTTCCGTACCCTTGCGTCCTGGACGGGATTGAACCGTCCCCGGCCAGCGGTATTCAAGCAAGCGGAGAGGCAACCCTTAGAAGCGCCGGGGCAAACCTGGAAACCTGAAAGCTTGCCAGGGGCAAGATGTAGAATAAACGTCAGATACCCTTGCGCCTCACCCTTGCGGGTTTTCGTGTTCGAAACGGATAAAAGCTTCATTGTGCCCCCCCTATGAAAGGATTTTTACAACCCTACCACCTTCGACCCTCACCCTGGCGTACCAGCGGTGTGGTTCCGGATAGTGTGGACCTTCAATCGTGGTGGTGCCGGTGTCTGGCGCGGGAATCAGGCCCGGGCTGAAAACATAGACTTCCCGGCCTGATGAAACCGCTTCGCGGAAAGCTTTCTTTGTCTTGAAGTTTGGCGAAACGTACATACCCCCCCCTACCGTTGAAGGCTAGTGAACGAAAGCGCCAGCGCCAGAAAAACCCACACCCCCACCAGCGCCCCCGCAAGAATCTCCCCGGAAAGCTCAACCCCTAGGTACATGGTCCCCCCTACAGAATGAAGACAACAACTAAAGAACGAAAAAAAACACGGCTAGAGCCCAAATCGCGAGCACCATCCCTAGGGATGCTGCCCCCATGGCTAGGATCGCACGGGCCTCGACGAGCACGTTGGCGGGAAGTGGGCGTCGTATCATAACTCGGCCTCCTCGGCGGTATGCGCAACCCATTCCCCCTGCACCTCTGCGGACCAGCGGCTGGCCTCACGCGCCGTCGCTGGCCTGTCGCAGGAGTGCCCCCAAATTACGGTCCAAACGTACATAATCCCCCCTCCTCTAAAGGTGGTGATGAACTTGCTCCAAGGTACGGTAAAAAATTGGGCACGCAACCCCTTTGGCGGGGGCCGGGGAATATCGTTACAATTTAGGCCAGCCTAAGGGAAGTTTTTGGGCAGACAAGCGGTAGGCGGCGGGCGATCTTTGCCCCATGTTTAGAGACCCCCGACACCAAATACGCCAGGGCCGGCGCGGTGCGTCCGGCAAGGTGTCTCGACGTTTAAACGAAACTAGAATCCTAGTTCTATGGACTGGCGAACCCAGAGCATGGCCGATCCGCATGGAATGGATCGAACCGACACGAAGAGGGGATTCTCTGGCGTAACCGGGACCGATTCTCTGGTGTAACCCGATTCTCTGGTGTAACGGACCCCAATCCCTAGTCTTCGATCTCGTACTCCGCGTCTTCTGCCGGTGCGGGCAACCGCTCCTGATGCTCCGCTGCGGTGATCGCGCGCAGAATCGCCTGACCCAGCGTTGACACCACCGCATCCACGCCGCCACCGTACTCCTCACGGTTGTTGACACCAGCCCGCCATTTGAGCGTCTCCACCTGTAGTTTTTTCGCTTGCCAGTCCTCCTGCGTGGCGTGCATCGCGATGTGTACAGCCTCATCGGCGTCCATATCCCCGCGCAGCTTGCGTAGCCTACGCCACGCCTGTTTGGCGTCTGGGTCGCGGTCCAGCCACCCGTAGAGGGCAGACACGCCGACAGTCTGATTTTCCTGGGCCGGCTCCCAGAGCGAGGAGACCAAGGCCCGCACGGTGCCATGCTCAAGGTACAAGCGAAAAACCTCCTCCACGCCCATGTCCTCTAGCTGTGCAATCCGCGCCTCGTAGATTCTTCTGCCCCCAGCCATGCGACCTCCGTTGTTTAGGTGTGCCTAAACTGTAACAATGTTCCCGCGCATGGAAAATAGGCTGACAAGGGTGTTGACGGCCCATTTGCACATCGCTAGAATAAGTGTGTAACGCCGGTTGCATAGCACGGCGCTTGATTGTAAATTTTATCACCAAGGGGAGGCCACATGAACGGACACGAAGTGCTGGACTATTTTGCCGACAAGCGGGACGAGAGCCGTGACATCGCGCTCCAGCGCCTCTGGGACGCTCGCAAGCTCCTGTGCGAGGCGGCAGACGCTTCGCTGTGGGCTCATGTACCCGGACTCCACGGGGGCATCAACGAGGCGGTTGAGGCAATCACGCAACTGAGGATCCTGATCCACACTAGAGAGGCGAAGTAAGATGAGACGCGACGAGGAGAGAGAGATTGCGGTTGATTGCCCTTCTTGCGAGGCACGGATCGACGTTCTGTTCTCTTGGGAGGAGGGTGTGATTGACTGGGACGGTTGTCCCTGCTCGCTCAATGGATTCATCGACGAAGAGCGGTGGGTGGAGCGGCTGGGCGAACTGGCCGCAGAACGGTTTGACGACTAACGGAGACTTGACTGTGACAAAACGAGAAGCAATCGAAGCCGCCGCAGCTTGGGGGATTAGCGGCGCACAACTCGCAGCCGCATGGGGGCACACACGGCAATGGCTGTATGTAGCGAGGAAGACGCCGCTCCCCAAAGTGTACGAGCTAGCACTACCCGAAACCATCAACCAACTCAGCAAGGGGGTAAAAACGTGGTGACTTTTACGGGATCCAACGGCCAGCGCATCAAGAACATTTCTTACAAAAACTTTTGGTACCACACGAAGGACGCTCCACTTCTGGTCCGCTGGGGAAAGACGGGCGACGGGCAGTACGGGCCCTTCGCCGGCTTCGAGGTCCACGGAGACACAAGCGGTGAGTATATGTTCAAGCCGGCGAAAGATGCACCACCCAGCGAGGAGTGGTGGCCGGCAATGGAGTCTCAGATCAAGGCAACCAAGGGCGGCTGGGTCCTCGCCACGGCAACTTTTGTGGGGGAGCATCCATCCCTAGTGCTGGAGGACGAGGAGGGGCTGGTCTTCCCGGCGGAGACGGTACAGGCGGCTGTGAGGGAGCTTGACCTCGCGCCCATTAACGACGCGGCTAGACGTATTGTGTCGCAGCCCACCGTCGCACAGGCGAGCGGGACGCCGCTCCAGGCGGATCAGGATCTTATGCTCCGGTGCGCTATCATCGCTGGTGGTGTCGTGGACGCATTCTCAGACAACCTGGGTAGGCCGATGACCGAGCACGACAGGACCATCGCGATTTCTCTTTTCATCCAGAACCACCGCTAATGAAGAGAGGCAAGCCGCTCCGCAAGTTTAACCCCAAACGGAAAAAGAAGTTATGGGAGAGGCAGTTCGGATCTCAGGAGCGGCTTGACTGGCTCAAATCCCGGCCCTGCGTCTGCGGCAAGAAGGCTACAGACGCCCACCACGTTCGTAGTCGTGGGGCCGGGGGGAGTGCTGACGATATGGTACCACTGTGCAGGGAGTGCCACAATTTCATACACTTGAGAGGACCCAATGAGTACGAATCGCATTACGCAGTACGGCTACGTCAAGCCGCGACCCTGTACGCAAAGCAATGGGAGGAGAGCCGCAGAGTTACGGAGTGAGATACTGACGCTGCGGGTAAATATCCGGTATCTGGAGCGTGAGCTAGATCGCCTTGAGGGGCGCACCGAAGATGAGTGAGGGGGCAATCGTGGCAACAGTCACCGTGTCTGCATCGGCCATCATGCTCGCAGTCGCAGTTCTGGTGGCACCGCCAACCGATCCCACCATCTTGGTCGAACACTCCCCCGTAGCGTCATGCCGTATGCTCACCGGGGACATCCAGTCGTGGGCACCGCAGGACTCAACGATGGTATACTACATCTGCCCAGAGGAGGGAAAGGGAAAATGAACTACGTTGTGGTCTTTGGGCTTGGTGCCGTGGCAGGATATGCGCTTGGCAAGCACCTGACGCAAGCTAAGATGCAGGAGCAAATGAAAACCGCCGCAGACATCATCAACAACCTGGCTATGGCGAACCTCGCAACCCTGACCGCACAGGACCCGTTCGACAACCCCGACAACTGGGGGGAGAGGCTGTGAAGCCAGCTTCGGCCAAGGCCAAGGGGAGGCGCTTGCAACAGGCCGTGGCAAAAATGATTGCAGACGCATTCCCCGGCCTTGAGCCCGACGATGTGCGATCCGCCATCATGGGCGAGACTGGCACCGACATCAAGCTCTCGCCAGCCGCTAGACGCCGCTTCCCATTTGCCGTAGAATGTAAAGCGCAGGAGCGTTTAGATCTGCGGGGTGCGTTTGATCAAGCCGCCAAGAACGCAGGGGAGCTAACGCCCATCGTGGTACACAAGCGAAACAGGGGAGAGATCCTCTGCACACTGACTTTTGCAGACTTGCTGAGGGCACTATGCGACAGCCAACAATCCTAGCCGGGGGGCCAGTTCGGGAGGCTAAGGGCGAACTCTTTGACACATGGAGCAAGTGTATCCACGCCCAAGAGCGGGTGGAGATCGACCTAAGCTATGAGGTGGACAAGGGGTACACGCCGGGAGATATTCAGGACACACACATCTGGCGGCACGATGCCATTGAGAGGGTGGCGTATTCACGGCAGTCATTCTTGGACCGCTTCGTGGAGTCCGAATACGACAAGCTACTCTTTGTGGACGATGACCTCCTACTCTCTGTGGACACGGCAGCTACCCTGGTGCAGCAGATGCAGCTTCATAACGCAGACATTGCGTATGGCGTCTTCTGGACTGTGTGGCAGAATGGTAGCCCACCGCTACCACAAGTCTGGGACGAACATCCCTACGGATTCCGTGACCCGGAACTAATGGTGCGCCTCAACAACCGTGAGACAATGGTTGTTCGTGGCGGCGGTGCCTGTACCATGCTGTCGAAACGGGCAGCGGAACTCTGCCGGTACCACCCCAGGATCACCTCGCTCCCCATGGGA
>Ga0070751_1000199_pt1 | contig 41794 bp, 59 predicted proteins | sample VirMetDEL_Aug_28_FD_78514 | JGI IMG/M metagenome (GOLD analysis project Ga0070751, IMG submission 78514) | Aqueous microbial communities from the Delaware River and Bay under freshwater to marine salinity gradient to study organic matter... | ecosystem: Environmental > Aquatic > Marine > Coastal...
ACCTCGCGTGTTAACCTTGCGGCCATTGCAAAATCAGCAGGGCCGAGTGCCCCACCTTTGCCCCACTCCTTTCAACGAATTTGCCTATTATCCAATGAGTAAAAACACGTCCGATCTGTCCTCTCACACCCCGATGATGCAGCAGTATGGGCTTGAACAATGCGTAGGCCACGTTCCGCGTGGCTTTCGGGGCGCAGCCGTCTAAAACCCTACCGTAATTCTGGAGGCTTTAAGGCCAATGAAACCGGCTTAGCGCCAGGTAGTATTAGACAGAAAAACCCCTCTCTGGCGTCCTGCCGACGAACACCACTCCCCAATCCGCAACACCTCGATTACTGTACGCACATACAGTATCGAGAAGCGCCATGGAAATTGATGAAAACACCTGCGAGTGGCTGGGTTGCTCCACGCCCCTGGAAATGTACCAACACCAGTGCGCTCTGCTCGAGGACGAACTGATTCAGACCGAGGCCATGCTGCGCAAGGCACGGGCGAATATCGCTGGCCTAGTGCAAATGAATGACCTGCTCGCTGCTGGAAAAGCATCGGCAGAGGCGTCATTGCAAAAGGCTCTCGCCAATGTGAGCAGACTAAATCACGAAACTTCAGAACTGCGGCGCAAGCTCAACAGTTCTGAGATAGTGGCCAACCAGCGCGACCACCTACTGAGAGAGAACCAGAATCTGTTGATGGAGAAGAGGAAGGCGCAATCGTCCTGACATGCGTCTGCCCTCTCCCGCGCGATCCGGCTTGCCCTATTTAGCGCAGGCCTAATAGGAGTCTTTGAATAACTTCACACTGCTCTTATCAGGAAAAACTTCCGAATTCGTCTTTTCTAGATGTTCTATTAGACGGCGACCAAAGGAGACACCCGGCCTTTCGATAAATTTATAGGTGACTAGAGATACGCCTGCCGAGGCCATAAGCACCACAAAACAATACGCTACACTTTCCTTATTGCCATCACCTAGAAACGATATAATTCCTAGTTTACTAAAAACAGTCAAAACTGCAAAGTGAGTCAGATATATGCTAAAGCTCAGCTTTCCAAGACCAATCATAAATCTATTGACTAGCACTCTTACAGGGTAGTAAGCAACCAAAACAAACAATACGGAGAACATAGCGCCCGCATAAACATCATGAGATACAGGTTTATATGAAAGCGTCCAAAACTTTATTGAAAGGAAGCAAAATAGAAGACCACCAAAAATGAGCATTTTAGAATCACTTACCCTAATCTTTGTCAGGAACAGGTAGGCAAATACACCCATCAAAAATACCGGCGCCTGGCTGATAAAATTCAGCGCCGAAAAATTCACAGCCATGTATTCCTGTTCTGCTGGATATGGAAAGATACGAACAGACACATAGCTATTAAGCCGCTGCAGCAAAACACAAATCAGTAATATACCTAAGAACCAATAAGCATTTCTAAATCGCATAAGAAAAGGAAAAACAAGATAAAACGTCATCTCTACCGCTATGGACCAACCACCAGGAACAACAGAGTTGATCGTCTCAGGATGTAATCCGTGTAGAAATAAGGCCGTAACAGGTACAAACCACCACTCAATCCCGTTCGGGGCCCAGTAGGTCGCGGCAAACCCATTAATAATCAAATAACCTATTATCGCCAAGTAAAACATTGGCGCTATTCGGAAAAATCTACGTATGTAGAAGTTTAAAATGGGATTTTGCTCATGGGATTTTCGCGCCGCCCAAGACATGCACAATGTAACCGCACTAGCGACGTAAAATAGCTGAACACCACGAGCCCCCTCTGACATGATGCGTTGAAGCAAATCCGATAATGGCTTTACATATTGCGATGCATGGGTCATGACAACTAATATTATGGCCAGCCCTCTTATTGCATCTATGTAATCATGCTTGCTTACAGATCGAACACTCATAGGGCTCTCTAGCGGGGCATATTGTTAATCGTCGATTATCTATAAGTTCTCTTTACTAAACCAGAAAAATTATTCCCCATAAGCTGGGCGAGATGTTCTGACCGAGCAATCGGGGGTCCAGACCGCGACCCCGCCCACCCCAATCAGTAGCCTCCACGGCTTCACGTCAGCACCTCCAGCGCTTTTTCGTACAGCGCCTGGCGGTCGTCCTGTCCGGTGAGCCCACCGTTGATGCGCCGGGTGATCCTCACGAAGTCCTTCTGGTCTGCTAGGGTGTTCAGCCCACGTGTAGACCAGAACCAGGCGGCCGACATAGCGGCGTGCTGCGGCTGCTCTAGCAGCGCGGGCTCGTCAATCAGGTCCAGGCCCAGCGCTTCCCCACACGCCGCATGGTTCGCCCGGCCGGTGATCTGGATCAGGCCCCGACCACGGTACTTTGAGCCGTCACCCGGAACAGTGTTGCCCAGATCAGCACGGCCTTCGTAACCAGCCTGCTGCGCCGTTGGCCCCCAAATCTCTCGAACCCGGCGCAACTGGCCGGACTCATGCCCGACCTGGGCAATGAAAGCAGCAATACGCAATCGCGTGACGACTCCGTACTTGCCCATGGCGGCATTCAGCGCAGGAACAAAAACGCCGGCTTGGCGGCCGGCGTTCGGGAGTATCTGTAAAATCTGCTGCTCAGTGATCTTCACGGCTTTCTCCAGACAATAAAAAGCCCGCTCAGGGCGGGCATCAGTTGATTCGTGATGATCAGGCTGGCTGGGAAGGCCAGACAATCTCGCCGGGGAATCCTGACTGATCAGATACGCGGTTAACGGCAACGCGGTACTGCTTCCAAAGCTTAAGGTTTGCATTGTCTGAGCTGGTCGCAACTTCGAGATCGGCCGCATCCTGCAAAGGAGCAATACGTATCGCTGCCAGAGTTAACAGGCGATCGCGCTCGGCATTTGCAACTCCCAACAACTCCTCCTGAGTTGGTGGGAGCGGCACGATCTCAATGGGCGTATCACTCCAATACTCATTGGTGCCAATCTCATCAGGATCAACTACCGATCGCCAGCCTTGCTTGTCGTTTCTGATTGCATAACCCATTAGAAATTATCCTCCCAACCTACTGCCGAAAGATGCGAAACCGTCGCATTCGAAGCGTAATAAACAGAACTGCTTTCCGGAATTATTCGCACAAAAAAGTTATTCTGGTTAGAGTTTGAAGATCCGTTACTAATATTAACAAGTGGCATATTGGTGGTAGCATTGGATGCGGCATATGCATTGCTCGGTGCGAGAATAACTTGAGTTGATGCCCCCTGACTAAAAAGGCTCAAGTAAACTGCCGAAACTACAGGAGAAAAATAAGGAGCAAGCGCAACTGGAACCCAGGTCGGAGTGGTCGGGCTGCCCTGAATGCCTGAAACCATCCTCGGTAGCTGCGTGACGTTCCCTCCAACCTTGAACTGGCCAACTCTCCCATTCTTTATAAAACTTAGTGGAAACTTATTGGTCGTACCATCTGTGATAGTCCAAGCAACTAGAGCCCGGTGGGTGTACCCCGCAGGCATGCTGGCCGCAGGGTTTACATCCGTAGTAATCCATCCGGTCGGGGTCGTGCCGTTCCAGTTGACGTGGATGTAGTAAAGAGTCGACGCCGCCTGACTATTCGCCGCGCCTACTGCCAGGCCGCCTGCGCCAGCCACTGCGAACGACGCGGTACATGACACGTTACGCAGCGTGATGAACTGGCCCGCCGCGTTCTCGACCTGCAACTCATCAGCAGTGATAGTAATCACTGAATCTGTTCCCGTGGCCGACACTCGAAGATTGAGCGCTGCCCCTCGAATACCAACCAGATTTGCAGTCGTCGTTGGCAGTTGGTTCAGCAACACGAAGTCGACGCCATCGTAAACTACGTCACCAACTTGGTCGGCGAAGAAAACTGCAGCAACCTTAGCGCCTGTTGCACTGTATTGCTTGAGCGACTTCGCCCCTTTTGCCGAGGCGTTCAGCGTTGGGTTTGCGCCGCTGTCCACATGAAACTTGACGCTGAACCGCTGGTTCGCGGCATATCCTGAAATCGCAGGAGACGGCGTGAGGGTAAGCGCCGTTCCAGTCCCGGCCGTGGTAAAAGCCTGGGCAGCCTGATTCTGGGCCAACTTAGAGACGGCCTGAAGAACTTGGTTCTGGGTGCCTTTTACGGGCGTTACGCCGGCGGCAGTTAAGACGCTCATCAGCTCTTCCTGAACATCATTCAGGAAATCATCAGTGACCACTGTTGCCTGGATGCCGCCGACCGGGTCGCCTTCCGTGAAACGGTTGTCGACCGTGGCGCCCGGGCCGTCAATTCTATGCATGCGTCAATCTCCGTAGGCGAAGAGCGCGATCGTATGCGCTGGCTTCAATTGATTTATTTTGCATTCGAGGGTGTCGTTGCCCCATGTGCGCAGGCGCTCGCCTACAGCAGACACACCAGCCCTGAAGGAAATGACTGATGTCTCTGGAGCGCGAATCAGCCAGGTGAAGACCCAGTCGCCATTGGTGAGCGCGTCCCCGGCGCGAGAAAGCCCCGCGCGGAACGGCCGGTACTCTTGGATCGTGACGGTGTAGCCCAGCACCCCGGCCAACTCGATGAAATAGGCGGCGGACTGCCCGCCAGTACTGGATAGTTTCGCCAGCAGAGCGTTCTTCCGGCCTTGAAGCGTTTCTTCGAGAACACCGGAGCATTTATCGGGGAGGCCTGCGACCCTCTCCCAGTCGCTCAGCATCTCGCTGGTGCTGGATGGGTTGGCCTCCATAGGAAGCGCTTCGCCTCGCCCATCTACCCGAGCCAATTCAATCGACATGCCATCAAGCAGGCTGTGAAGCGTGGTTCCAGATTCCCGGGGGAATGCTTGTCCAGGAGGCAGCAGCGTTTTCAGCTGCTCCAGGTAGTCGGCAGCTGTCGGCATTACGCCTCCTTAAAAGCTGGAGAAGGTTATGGTGCCTGGCACCGCCATGTGACCGGTGGCGTGGGTGACATCTGCGGTCGGCGCCGTTATCTGGTTGTCCGCTTCGCCTGCCGCGATAGAGACAGCTTCGCGCAGGCGGCTGATCAATATCGGGCTTCCCGGTTTCGAGTCGCGGACAATCAGGTCGGCGACTTCTGCCCGCACCGCGGACTGGACAGCCGCGGTATTTGGCGAAAGCTTCACCGCCAGATTGAGCGGATCGGCGATAGGAGCCGCCACAAACACCTCTGCGGTCACCGGGCGACGGGCGTCAATGTAAGCCTGAACCTCTGCGACTTTCGCCACGTCCGGGATGATGTCGGTTTCACCATCACAGACGAACAACACCGTCACGGTCCCGACGCCCATTTGAAGCGGATAGACCCACACACGGGTGACGCCTGGGACCTCAAGAGCCCAGAGTTCGTAATCTGAGGCGGCACCACCATGGGGTGGCTGCCTGATGCGCTTCAGCAGACGGCTAAGCAACTGAGCATCCGTCTCAACATCAAGACCGCCATCAATGTCCGTGGCCGCAGAGCCGGTCGATTGAACACCGGCAACGGGCGACAACAGAAACAGTGGCGTTCCGGCCGGGGCATCGCCAACGGCACCAGCCTCTAATGCAACAACAGTAGGCTGGAGCGTGATATCGGTGAACACCGCATCAGACACGACGCGGTACTGCACACCATCTTGCCGCTGAAGGATCGTCCCGGACGGAAGCGTTGACCCGATTGCACCGGCAAGCAGCGCGGCGCCGGTCGAATAATCAGCGGCCTTGCGAAAGACTTTCCAGATCGCCGCCCACCGCTCGAGGTATTCCTTTTCGGCTGTATCAATAATCGCCTGCTTGGCTGCCCACTCAAGGAAACCGTACAGCATGTGCACTGCGCCAGCCTCAGACCGGGCGAGGATCCCCAGCAGCGAGCGGCGCAGCACTGCACTTTGGACGCCGGTCACGCGGCCGCTGATGTCGGTGGTAACTCGGTCAATGAGCTCAGGCAAGGTTGGTCTAGCAAATGGCATCAGGCAGCCCTCTTGCCGGCCTGGGCCGACCATTCATAATTGTATCGGTAGCGAACGGCCGGGCCGGTCGGACGATAGATGTCGATAACGAGCAGCATCACGCCACGCGAGTGATATGAAGCGGCGACCTCGATCGTCGTGGCCACCACGTCATCAATCATCCAGGCCAGGGCGTCTCGGCAATATTGCTCGGCGCGGCTCAACGTTTGCGGCAGCTCTTTTTCCCTGGCCAGTAGCCAGAGCAGCGAGCCCGTCTGGTCGGTCGCCGAAGCGTTTGTGAGATCCCCCCAGTAGCCGCGCAAATCGTCCTGCTCATATTCGGGCGGGATCTGCTCAGCACTGGCGCGGCGATCGGTGAATAGGCTGATGATTACGGCAGTTTCAAGGCCGTCATCGCGCTCAAGGTCGAAACCAAACAGCACCAGGTCCCCGCCGAACTCGGTCATTACCATTGCGGCGTCAGCCATTAAATGGGCGCTCCCGTGTTCGCAGGTCCAGACAACACGCCACCGTGCTGGTGAGTGCTGCCGATGTTCTTACCGTTGTTTGTAACGGTGCCGGTAGAATCAATATTCCCTTGGATTTTTACGTTACCGACCATCTCAATCTCTCCGATCATCTTGATGGTCGGGGCTTGAACCTCCGCATGCTGAACGGCCGTGACCTTGACCATGTCGCGCAGCAGCTCAACCTTGTTGCCGAGGTCGTCGTACATCGCGACCTCTCCAGACTGCAGGACGAGCCGGTAGCGGCGATCATCGACGGCGAGGACTATGCCCTGCTCGCGGTTGCCGCCAATGAAGGCCACCGCCACGTCGCCGCCCTTTGCGTGGCTGGTGAAGCCGTAGTTCTGCATGTGTTCGATATCGTCTCGCAGCTCGTCCTTGAGCAACTCCACCTGCAACTGCTGCCGTCCGTTCGTGTCGGTGACCCTGCGCACAACACCGCGGGCAAACATCATCATCACGCGGTTGCTGAGATCGCGAATTGGGTTACCCATCTTTTTTATCCTCTTCCCCGATGGCTTCCGCCCAAATATTCCGACCGCCCTTTTTCCCTGCTTTGCCTTTCTTAGAATCAGGAGGCTCCGGCGAAAAGGCTTGCGGGCTGACGATGTCGAGCTTGGTAGTGGTACCGCCCTCCCCACGCTCGTAGGTGGCCTGCCGAATAATCATTTGCCCATCCATGCGCAACCATGGAGACCTGACCTGCACCAGCATTCCTGGCTCCCAGATTGGCCCGCCCGGGCTTTGCCGCCAGCCCTGGACGGTTATGGAAGCGGAAGCTGATTTTCCCAGCCGGCTGTTGGCCTCCCAGGTAGCTCGCTCTTGGGCGCTGCCGTTCGATCCACCGGACTCAGCGACGATCAGCATCGGTCGATAACGCCTGACTCCGCTGTCGCTTGCCCCGCCCTCGACATGCGCCTCAGTGCCTCCATCACTGTTTGGGCTGTATCCAGCCTGCCCTTTAACCAAGTAATTGCGGAAACGCTGGCTGTGATCGATGCTGCCGGTGGCACTGAGGATGTTTTCACCCTGAACCAGTCCCACGGCGGCCCGTTTGTTACCCGCCCGGGTGATCAGTAGACCGCCGGCGCCATCCGTCGTCAGCAATAGGCGTCTCTGCTTGGCGTAGCGTTCAATCGCTTCGAACGCTGTTTCGCCCTGCTGCAGTTTGCAGACCGTGAATGGAGCACCCACCGGTACATCAGCCGAAACGCCGACGCCGAATGGCTGAGCCAAGACCTGGGCGAAGCGTAGTAGGTCAATGTTCTTCCACTCGTCCGGCGTGTGCACGGCACTACAGTCGATCAGGTCAGATGTCCGGTCGCGCCCTTGGATATTGATGGCGTGGTCATTCGCACTGAACGAAGGCTTGAAGATATCGACATAGCCAACCACCATCGTTATTCCGCCGAGACGGACCTCGCACTTATCACCAGGGAGGATGGGCCAGGGCTCTACTTGAGCAGCCCTGCCCTCCTGCCCTTCCCAGCGCTCCGTAAGGGTCACAGTGAATGCGCCAGAGGAAGCATCAACCGCGCGCGTTACTCCAACCTGGGTCCATCCCGCGTAATTCATGCCGTTGACCAGCAGTTCAAGGTCATCCATTTGCAAGAACCTCAAGCTGTTGGCCGCCGATCAGGAAGCCTGGGCGGCGCGGGTCGTTGCGTAACACGATATCCTCGGCCCTGCTGGCGTCACCGTAGAGCTGGTATGCAACAACGAGAGACGGCAGCGTCTGCCTGGGCGAGAATGTCGCGAGTCGGGGCAAGTCCTGCTCAGGGTCCGGGACGGCCTGAACCACGGCCGTCCTTAAATCGGTCACCGCGACATACACCAGGTCGTTACTGGTCGACTCGCTCTCCTCGTCGAGCCGGTCGGAAAGCTCAGTGCGCACCACAATGGCCGCCTCGTAGCTATCGTATTTAGTCGGCTCAGAGGTAGTTTTTGTGCCTCCGTTGGAAACATCCTCGGTTGTCTGCGTGACCACTGCGGCGACAGCTGCCTCAGAAATTGCAGCCTGACGAACGAGCGCGGAAACGGCGCTGGTGTTCCTCACGACCTGCTGTCGGCTAGGGGTAGCGGAAGAGGATGCATCGTCGGATCTTGGGAAATACTGGCTGTAAAGACTCATCAGCATTCCGAACGCGCTGCTGCCGAAGGCTGACCGGATGCTGCTGATCGCGTCAACGACCTGGCCAGCGAACTCGAACGGCGCCTGGATCAGATTGAACGCATCAGAGCCGATGCCTTTGACCTTGTCGTAGTAGTCGGATACTGCCTGTATGTCGCTTGAAACGATGAACTCAGGCGAGCTCAAAAAGTCGCTCAACCCTTTTATCTGCGTAGTGGCGGCCTCGGCTACGAACGATGGGTAACCCTTGGTGAGGAAGTCCGCAACGAAGTTTTCCTTGCTGGCCTCGGTGACCTCGCCAGCCTTTGCACTGATCGCATTGACGCTATCGACCTTGGCTGAGGGGTAAGACGCCTCGCCCGCCTCCAGGAACGTCATGGAGAGCGTGCACTTGCCACCCTCGTCTGAGGACTCGCTGACAGTGAGCCCGCGACAGACCACAGTCAGTTCACCTCGGTACGGATGAACCAACACGCCAGGGCCCGCTTGTTCGCAGACCTTGATCAGCTCTTCACGGGCGACATCGTATTCTTTGCCCAGCAGGTAGCCGGTGATACCGAACTCACGAGACTTTCTGCCCAGGTCTTCGGTATAGGGAACATCCCGCTGCGCTGTCTCGTGCACTGCCTGGCGCCGGCCGTGACTGCTGTCTGCCGTAGCCACAAAAAAGCCCACGCCGCGAAATGTCGCGGCGCGGTAGTTGTCTCGCCAAGCCATAGGGAACTCCGGTTACGGGGCCATCATCGAGTAACCGATGTCGATATCGAATGTCGCTCCCTGGCTGCCCTCAGTTTTAACCTTGGACCCTGCTGGGACGTTGTTCAGGTCGACCTGCACCCTTACTGCTTGCTCCGGCGGGGCCAACTGCTGAACAGCGTCCCGGCCGATCTGCGCAGCGCGCCGACCAAGGTCGGTATCTGCACCGCCGGTGGATGCAGAGGGCGATCCGCCTTCAGTACCACCGCCGACACCGGAGCCATCAATGCCAAGTAATTTCTTGGCCCAATCGGGCAAGCCGTTCTTGATAGCGGCAACAGCCTCGGTGATCTTGCTGCCGAGGATTGAGCCCAGGTCCCAGCCTGTCAGGTACTTAATCAGGCCGTTGAAGCCTTCCATCATCAAAGTGATGGGGTTGTATTCCTTCCACAGCTTCCAGATGCCGTTGATTATTCCGTCACTGAATGCCGCCTTGACGCCCGCCCACTTCTCTTCGAAAAACCCGACGATGTTGTCCCAGTTCTTGTAGATGACGTAGGCCGCAGCGCCGATGGCCACGATCGCCGCCAGGAACCAGCCGACCGGCGTGAGAGTGATAGCCAAACCGAGCCCCTTCAGGGCCAGCGCCAGGTTCAGCACCGCCATCAGGAAACCGCCGCCGATGTACAAGCCGAGCGCCGTAAATATCAGGTTGGCCGTGCCGAAGGTGTCGGAAAGCGAGCCGAATATCTCGATCACAGGCTGAACGCCGTCGTACAGGTCGCCAAGAAAGCCGGTTACTCGTTCGATGTTGCCAGGCAGGTTTTCGGCGAAAGCCGTGGCGAATGCTTCAATTTGTGGGCGGTACTTGACGATCGTCTCAATCAAACGCTTGCCCAGCATATTCAACTGCGGTACCAGGGAGCTCCCGATACTATTGCTGACACCGCCGAGTGCCGCATGGATAGTGTCAAGCGTATCTCCGAAATCCTCGCCTTCACGAACCGCGCTGTCAGAAATTACGACGCCGAGGCGGCGCGCCTCGTCTGACATCTCCTTGAGCCCCGCACTACCACCGCGAATCAATGGAAGAAGCTCTGTAGCGCTCTTGCCGAAGATCTTCACGGCCGCCTGAGCCTGCAGGGACGGGTCTTTGATCTTCGAGATTCGATCAACGAAAGTGTCGAACAACGCATCGGAGCTTTTCAGCTTGCCAGACGAGTCCTTGATGTTTATGCCCAGGCCTTTAAACATTTGCGAAAGCTCTTTCGAGCCCGCCGTCGCGGCGCCGATGTTGATCTGCATCTTCTGCAGGGCGCCGCCCAGGGTCTCGGCGGATGACCCGCTGAGCTTCGCGGCAAAGCTGAGCTCCTGGAATCGCTCGCGGCTGATTCCGGTACGCTCGGCAGTGTCACCAATTGCTCCGGTTGCATCAGCGAAGCCCTGGAAAAACATATTCAGCGCAGCACCTGTGATGCCCAGCGTGGCCCCCAGCCCCAGCAGCTTGCGGGTGCTCGAGGCAACCGCGCTACCCACGCCACCAATCGCACCGCCAACGTTCTTCAGACTGTTAGCAAAAATCGGCAGGCCGGTACGATCAAGCGCACCTGCAATTCCGGCACTCGCCGCTTTGACCTTGCCGAAAATCCCACGCAGCGGCGCCGTGATCTTGTCCACGGCCGCGATGATGACGTTTAGGGAGTATCCTTTGTCTGCCATCCAACCCACTCCTCGGTGCGCTCAAGCCACCAGTTCAGCTCGTCGAAATCCATTTCCATGACTTCCGACGGCTGAACACTCATAACTTTGACGACGACGGTTACGCCTCCTTCCCACCCCCGAGGTGCTTCAGCAAAAAATCCCGGGCCTCGCCGATGACGGCGGCTTGATCGTCCTCGCTCAGCTCGTCGAGCAACGCAGGAGGATGGCCAACCATCTTGGCCCCGAGGTCAATCAGGGTGGCGAAGTCCATGTCCGCGCCGCCGTTGCCCTTGCCATCCGAAGTGATACGCAACGCATGGCCGCGCAGGTATTTCAGCTTGCGGGTCACGGTCAGCTCAGTGAACGTGTCCTTGCCGAACGTGATTTGCTCGGCGAGTTGAATCGTCTTTTCCTTTGCCATTACGAGATTTCCTCGGCAGAGATGCCTTCGAAGCGGCACGCGATGTTGCCTTCTTCGGTATTGCCGGTGCCCTCGCCTGCGTACCAGGCCTCACTCAGGGTGATGACCTTGCCGTTGGCGAGCTCCAGCGTGATGGTTGCGTCATCGAGCGTGACCAAGTCTTCAAGACTCAGCTCGTTGCGATCGGTGATCTCACCCTCGATAAATGGAATCTGAGGGGTTTCCTTGTAGCCGTGGACAACGTCGGAGCCCACTACGCCTTCGCGCTTGGGCTTGCCGAGGTTGTAAGTGAAAGCGCCCTTGGCGAAGTAAATGTCGCCGTTGACCTTCAAGGCGATGAGTCCGCCAATACGGTTTTTTCCTGCCATGTTCTTTCTCCTGGCAATCGCCGTTACAGGCGGAACTGAATTTTGTTGGCGACGATTCGCAGCTGGTTGACCAGGTCAGGCGGGATCAGCAGATCCAGGCGATTTGGGTCGCTCTCGTTACGCTCGGCGATCAGGTTGGCCTTGAAGTCTTCCATGTTCTCCACCAGCCCCAGACGCTCCCACTCACGGAACTTCGAGACAGCCTCGGCCTTCATCACCACCGGCGTTACCACTGGCTGCCCGACGCCGTAGCGCGTGCCATCGTTGGCAAGCTTGTGCCGCGGGTACTTGCGCAGAATGTAGTCGCGCCAGTCGTGGCGGATGTACATCAGGGTGAACAGCGTTTCGCTGTCCAGGTAGCTGATGTCAGTGCCGCCGGCGGTGTTGGTTTTGTAGGTGGTGATAAGGCGCTCAACAACCATGGTGCCGTCGTTGTTGACCTTGCTGGTCGCGATACCGTCGAACAACAACAGGTTCCGTTCCTGGTTGGTGAACTTGTCCGCCGTGGCAGGCGCCAGGCACCAGGCGTACTGAAGATTCTGAATTGGCCGGGCCGGATCGATGGCGGCGTACAGGGCCGCAATGGCCATGGTCTCAGCGGCCTTCTCGTACGTCGGCATCGGCTCGTCGTTGGCCATCATGATGACCAGGTGCTGACTGTTGTGGCTGTCGCCAAGGGTTCCAAGGGAGCCTTGAGTGCCGCGCGCTGCTGTGAAGGCGTGGGCCTCGATTTCACGATCCCAGGCAAAGCGGCTGTTCAGTTCAGTCTTCACGGTCGCCAGGGTGGCTGCGTCGGTATATGCCAGCCCCCATACCTGGAACCACTCATCACCCAGAGCCGCCAGCGCCGAACCCAAGTCGGGGTTTCCAGAGCCGCCCGTGAAAGCGCTGATGGTGACCGCGACACCGGTAGGCAGTACCTGGCCGGTGTAATAGTTCACACGGGCATTCAAGCTGTTGCCGGCCTCGCCTTTGTGGCGGCTGGTCAACGTGACAGTGCCTGTAGCGGCGGTGGCCGTTACTGGCATGTCATCTGCGGCCGTGATTGCCGCGACCACAGATGCCGCGATGACGGTTGCGGTGTCGGCACTGATCACGCCGACAGAAACGCGGCGCCCGGCGATCATCAGCTCAATGGTGCCGGATGCTGTGGCGGGGCCGGTGAACGCCAGCGTGGCGGCTGCTGCTACGCCTGCAGGATTATCAACCACCGGCATCACTTGTAGCTCGGTGTAGGTATCGATCGCCATCGCCGCGCGAACCATGCCAGCCAGCATCGAGCCTTTCCCGAACTGAACGTCTGCCTGGGCCGGGCTGGTGATGCGGATCAGGGTGTTGGCAGCGGCAGCGCCGGCGGCCAGCTTCTGACCAATCAGCAGGCGACGGTAGCTGACCGGCTGAGGGCCGCGCACCGCCTTGCTGTTGTCGATCTCGCTGTAGACACCAGGCTTGCGAAGCGCGCCGGCACCAGGAATCGTATCCATTCCGATGGTCATTGTTTTTCACCCTTGGTTTCGGCCGGTACTACAGCCTCTTTGATGACGACGTCACCGGCCTTTTCCTTGCGGATCCAGTAACTGTTGAGTTCCACAGGCAAGCCTTCTGGCTTGATCTGCTCATAAGTGTCGGGGTGACGCACCAGGCGGCCCTCGGCCGGTTTCACGAGCACGCGCGTGGTCATGGATTCAGGTCCTCGATGATGGTTTGTGCGCGATCAGCCGGATTCGGCTGCGCGTTGCCCAGGCTGTATTCGGTCTTAACCGACTTCAGGTCTGGCAGGCTTTGGTTGAACAGGTCGTCAGGGTGACGATCAAAATATTCAGCGTCGAAGATGAGGCGGCACGCGCCCGTCAGGTGCTCCGACTGGTCCAGCAGAACCATGCGCGAGCGCACGTACTGCAGGTCATTCACCGTATCGCCGAGCGTGTCGTCCATAAGCAGGAGGCGCTCTACCTGGCGGGCCAGCGTATCGAGCGTGTCGTCCAACGCTTCGTTGCCTTCGGCGTGTATTTCCACCACCAGCTCTACGCGGCGCCTGTATTCCCTGGGCGCTTGGTTAAAGATCTCTGCCGACTCGTCCATCGTGTAAACGATGATCGCCGGCAACTCGCTCTGCCAGCCGTTGGAAATGAGCGGCGCCACGCGGCTGGCATAGACACTGGCCCCCACATTGGTGGCACCCAGCAGCACCGAAACGGCCTGTTTGCGGATCAGTTCTCGTGGGTGAGCCATATTTAAACCTTGCGAAGGAACAGCATTACGCCCGCCACGCCGTCCGCCTGCACGTCATGGATCTTGTACAAAACGCCACGCGCACGGACGCGGTCCCGGTTCGTCGGCTCGTTCGGCAAGTCAATGACTCGAACGCCGAGGATGGGATTGTTTGAGGAAACCGGAGCGCCTGTCTCAGGATCGACGGCAACGTGAGCGCTATCGAACACGGCCTGGTCCAGCGGCAAGCCCGGCTCGACTCCATCGGTAAGCCAGTACACAGCGCCCAATGGATCAAGCGCTGCTGTCGGCTCACTGAAGGTGCGGATCGAAACGCCGAGCATGCGCTGGGCCATTGAGGCCCAGCCCATTTACGCCACCGCCGCCGGCGCGGATACGCCGTTCAGGCGGCAGGCGCCGGTGGCGGATGGGTTAGCAGCAACCTCTGTCGCCATACCCACCAACACCAGGCCGGTGGCCGACACGTTCGTCAGGGCTCGGCTGGTGGTGTTCATGTAGATCGGGTCACCGATTGCCCAGGCCTGGGCGCTGATTTTGTTCAGGCCGAACACGCCGTCGAGCTTGAGCACCACCGGTGCAGCGGCTGCTTCGGTAGTAGCAGCCACGCCGACAATCGAACCGACTTTGTAGAGCTCGCCCGAAACAGTGCCGCCGGCTGGTGCTGGAACAGTCAGGCAGTCGCCGTGCTGGATGAAAGTCTTCATGCAAGGTCCCCTTTAGAGACAAGAACTGAAAAACAAAAAGGGCGCCACACGGCGCCCTTTTGGGTTTGGATCGAACGCCTGGGTTACGCGCCCGGGTTCTTGTATGCGCCGCGGTAGTCGATCCAGCCGGCGCCGAACACCAGGCGGGCTTTGATTTCCATGCCGTCTACTTCGAAGCCCTCGCGGGTTTCGGTGAACACGCCCTGCTCGCCTTCGAGGTAGGCATATTCAAAGGTGTCGATGGAACCTGGCGCAGCGAACAGATACCACTGGTTACCAGTGATGCGGGCGTCGACGATCACGGACAGCGAGGCGTTGCGCACATCGTTGATGTCAGCGTTCTTCGCCGGCACGTAAACCGAGCTGGTGAACTGGAAGGCTTCCAGCTCCTTATCCGGACCAACAACCAGGAACTCCGGCGACAGGTTGAGGAACTCGCCAGCTTTGGATTTCTGCTTGCGCATGGCGGCGCGAGCGGCAGCCAAGGTAGTGGTGTTGATCGCACCGCCACTGCCCGCAACGTTGCCGTGGCTTGCGTCGTAAAACGGTACGCCATCAGCGAAGTTCGGGTTACCCAACAACAGGGCCCAAACCACATTCGACTCAGTCGCGGCCGCCGCATTACCCAGCGCAGCCGGGATGCGGGTGAGCGCGCCAAGGTCATCGTTCACAATGGTTTCCCAGGTGAGTGCGATGATCTTGCCGAACTTGGCGACTTTGATAGGCGCCCCGTCCTCGGACAGCGTGCCGTACTTGTACTCGCCGTGTTCTTTGACGGCTTCCAGTGCGGAGATATCACCCAGAGCTGCGCGGGTTACGGCGCGGAAGTCCGGTACCGTGGTCTGACGACCCAGCGGGCGCCAGGTTTGAGGGGCATTGGCGTAAGCATCACGCAGGGTGCGGTTCACAGTGCTACCGAGCAGCAGCGGGAAGTCGCTGGTGCTGTGCATGCCGGCGGCGCGCACTGCTTGGCGATCACAGCCCAATGCTGCGCGGGCCAGTTCCTGCGGTGTCATGCCGCGCGCGTTACCGCCAGCCATCTCGACGAACTCACGAGCCATATCCACCAGGCGCATGCCACGGAACTCGCGGCCCGCGTCTTCCAGCTTGACGGTGGCGTCGCAGCGGTGCAGCAAAGCATTCTGCATGGCAGAGCGCTTGGCGTTCAGGATGGCGACATCCTGTCCACCGTTAACAATGGTTGGCTGGCTGTTGCGAGTCTGTGGCTGGGTGTTGTTCTGCGTTTCAGCGATCTTGTCGATCAGCGCTGCGCTGGCTTCAGCAACAGAAACGCCGCGGGCAACCAGGTCTTCGACGAATGCCTCGTCGTTCAGTTTCACCTTCTGCGCCATGCTACGAATAGTCAGGCTGCGTTTACGCTCCGACTCTTCCGCCTGACGGCGAATGGTTTCCTCGGCTGCGCGTTTCGCTTCTTCCGCCGCGCGCTTCTCTTCTTCGGTCATTGCATCATCCTCTGGGGTCGTAGGCACGGCGGCCGTTTTTCCGGTTGGCTGATTTGCCTCCCGAACTTCAAAAATGGTGTGGAATCTTTGGCCTTCGTATTCGGCCGGGGTTTTGGCGCTGCGCACCTTTGCGCCGTCATCGAAGCCGATCGGGACGAGAGACAGCTCCAAAGGCTCCCAATCGACAGCTCGGTAAGTGGGGAGCTTGTCGTCTTCCTCCTCCACGACTTCGTACCGGTGCACCGCATAGCCGACGCTGATGTTTCGAAGGATGCCGTCAACAACGTCCTTGAAGACCACGTCAGCGTCTTCACGCTTGCTGAACCGAACCAAAGCGTGACCTTCGCCACCATCGAGCCAAGCTCGCTCTACCACGGCGAGTACCGCACTCAGCTGGTACTGGTTGTGGGTGTCGAGCAGTGGCGCGCCGTTGTTGAGCCGATCAAGGCGAACCGCACCCTCGCTGACATCAAGCTCTTCCATGTAGCTGCCGACATCCCATGACCAGCGCCGGCCTTTAGCGCCGGTCGTCCAGGTCAGTTCGACGGTTCGCGCGTCAATATCGACCGAGCCAGGCCGCACGGCAGCACGCAGGCTGAGCATCGGCGTCTCATGTGTCTTGCGTGTCATCACCTGGTTCGGAGTTGGCATCGTCTGGTTTCTCTTCGTTTGATGGTGGCTGACTGGGCGAACCTGCGGCCGCTACTCGGCGCGGGTCGCAGTCCAACACCAACCCGTACTCGTCGATCATGTCGTTTGCTTTCTTGATTTGTTCGGCGTGCCGCTTGGGGTCGGTGATGCCAAGTTCGCGTAGAGCGTCTGGCCAGGTAGTCAGGCCGTTGCGCACGCGAGTGATGACGTTCTCTGTTTCCGCCTTCGGGTCTACCATGTCGCGGCGAGGCGGAACCCAATAGGCCTTCACGTCGTCGGTGACTCCACCAGGGAGAAGCACCTGCGCTTCCATAAACCAGCGCCAAACCTGATCGCACAACTGAGGGATCAACATGCGCCACTGCCAAACGTCGACCCGCCGCGCGAAGTTCAACCACCCCATTCGACCGCTGGAGAAGTTGACGCCCTTTAGGTCACCGGTGAGCAACTCATAGGGAACACCCAAGCCGACCGCCATTGCGTGCAGCTGTTGCCAGGAATACGTGGTGTACCCATTGAACGTTGGCGGTGTGCCGAAGCTGACGCTTTCCCCGAACCCAAGCTCCTGAACAATGCCCGGCTCTACCCGGTCAATGAGCGGTGGCTTCTTGCCGCCAGGTGTACTGGTGTTTTCGTCCTTGGTGACGAACGCGGCGAAGCAGGAGGCGATCTTCGCCTGCTCCATCACCGCATCTTCCATTTCGTCGAAGTTGCGCATTCGCTGGATGACAGGTGCCAGCCAGCTATAGCCGCGAGCTTGGCCTGGGCGTTTGCGGAGGAAGACGTGAATCACATCCTCGGCGGGCACCCGGCGCGATTGCAGGGAGCCCCACACAGCGTTCGCACCAGGATGCTCATCGAACAACCAGTACGCGACGCGGCGGCCGAGGGCGTCGAACTCTACGCCCTGAATAATCCGGTTGAGCCCGACAATGTCCGCCTTAGACTCATCGAGAAAGTCAGCCTCAAGCACTTGCAACTGGACCGGGACCGGCAAGCCGTCAGAACTGAAGCGCCGGCGCCGGCGAACCAAGCACTCACCGCTTTCTGCAACGGCCTCCATGATCATGTGCTGCAGGCCGTAGAAATTATCCAGCCCGTCAGCATCACAAACGGTGGTCTCGGCCCAGGCCTTCCACAGATCCATAAGCCGTAGTCCATCGCGATCCCGCTTCGCCAACGGCAACGGCACAATGCCAGCGCCTACAGCGTTGTCAGCAATGCCCGTGATTCCGCGCTCGCCGAAAGGATTGTTGCGCCGCTGGTCACGAGCGCGGTTGCGTAGCTTTGCCAGGGCCGGAGCGTTCTCAACGTTCGCATCGGCACCGGTGGCCCGCCATCCATCATTGCGCCGGCCGCCTGCTGCGCCCTCAAACCGCCGCTCGATCATCTTGAGCGCCATGTCCGTACGCGCCTTTTTCAGCCGCATCTCGGAGCGCTTCGCCGCATACCCAGGGAACAAGCTATCGAGCATGCTCATGGGCAATATCCTTTGGAGAATGAGGTGTAACGGCGCCCGCCGTCGTTGCAGGCGTTCAGCCCCAGTTCGGTGGCCATGTGCTTGAGGATCCGCATCATCTCGTCGAGTGACCGATAGGTGACGCTCTTGTCGGCGTACCGGACCGACAACGCCCCTTCAGCGATTGCCGCCTGCAGGGCGTTGTATTGCTCGATCGTGTAGGCCATCAGTTTTTATTCCAGTGAGAGGATTTCTTGCGCGGCCGTTCTTCGGCATCCGGTTCGTTGCCCCCAGTGACAGCAGCAACCAACAGATCGAGGTCGAGCCCGAACCGCTGCTGGCAGATGCGCAGTGCGGCGAGCGCGTACACGAAGCAGTCGAGGGCCTCGTTTCGGCGGCCACCACTGTCCCAGCGCATCACGCGCTTGCCTTTGGATATGGCTGCCTTTTTCTTTTCTGAGGTGAGTTGCTTGACCTCCGACTCATCGCAGATCGTGTCATTTGCCGGAAGGTGAACAACACCTGGCTGAGACACGCCTGCCTGTGAGGCAGCTGTATCGACAGGAAGCACCATGCGGCTGTAAAGCAACTCTTTCGCGTTGTCGGTGCCCACCTCGGTGAGGAAGACCTTGTGCACCTTGTTCTTCGTGCGCGGGAAGTTCGCGATCGGCTTGCCGTAGATGGTCGCACCACGGATTGGCACGACCCAGTGCACGCCATGCTTACGGCTTTCGGCGTACACCTCGTCGGCATAGTGGCCGCCGGCGTCCCACGTCCAGCGCTCAACCTTCATGACGGTGCCGTCAACCCGGGTGAATTGCCGGTGCAACTCCAGCCCCACCTTGCGGCGAAGCTCTTCGCTGGCCGGGTCGCCCATCAGAATGAAGCGATGGACCAGCCATGCCTCCTCGCCTGGGCCGAATGCCCAGACACGCCCCTCGAAACGGTCGTCCTGGGTATCGATGCCACCAACAAGAACAAGGCCAAGGGCCGGGACCTGCGGATAGACTTCGCGGCGCCCGTACAGAACTTCGGAGTCGAGCTTCTCGCCCTGGTCGTCGTCCCACGTTTCGCCGCGCGTGGTGTTCATGAAGGTGATCAGCTTTGAGACATCGCCTTTCACCTTCAGCCATTCTTCCGCCAGGCTGAGCCAGGTACTCCAGGTGCTGTAAATCGCCCAGATGCTGAAGCTGACGGAGCGCGGTGTGCGCATGATTTCGCCGTCAACCCCAAACCAGTCCATCCCGTCACGGGTCCATATGCCGGTGTGCTCGCAGATCCAGCGACCGGTCTTCGACGCCTCGACCATCTCGTTGTGCCATATCACGCAAGCTGCGTGCTCGCACAAGTACCAAGCTTTTTCAGCCTCGCCGAGTGCGTTCTTTTCCCACTTCAGGCCGAATTCGCAATCCTTGCCACCCCACTTGAGCGTCTGCTCTTGGTGGCAGTGCAGGCAGTCGATGTGAAACTTCAGCAGGTATGGCGACTCCTCGACCGCCTTGGTGATCTGGCAGGAGCCGACACGCTTTGGCGTTGAGCCACGAATCGACTTAGGGTAGATCGCACCATTGAGGCGCTTGTCACCCAGGGTGATCGGCGAGCCCTCACCTTCGACGCTCTCGTCGAAGTTGGACAACTCGTCGTAGATCACCTCGTCGGCTGACTTCTCGCGGTAGTTGCGCGAAGCCTTGCCGCCCCGGATCCAGAGTGTCCGGCGGTTGGCGAATATCTTCTGGTCGAGCGTGTTGTCGCTGTGCTTGCGGCCGAACCACGGCGCCAGGTCACCCACCGCAGGTACGTCGCGGATCATGCCGTTGACGTGGCTCTTGCTGATGTCCTCGGCGTCCGGGTCGGTCGGACTCCACATCATCACGTTGCGGCGCTTGTGCTGAATCTTGTAACCGATGTTCGCCATCAACAGCTTCGTGTAGCCGATTCGCGCCGACTTGATGAAGTTGACCACGTTGATCAGGTCGTTGCCCATGCTGTTCAGGATTGCAACCTGGAACGGCTCGGTCGTCCACTTGCCCTCGTTGTAGGAGGACTCAGCCGACATGTAGAAATTCTTGTCCGCCCACTCGACGGCGGTTTGCGGGGGTTCTTTGTAAAGCGCCTGGAGTCCTAGCTTGATCGACTTGCGCAGATCATTCAGCCACGGACTCAGCGTACTCATCTAATAATTCCGGAAGTTGCTCGCCAAAGCTGGCGGCAATATTTCGAGCAAGCGCAATCTCCCGCTCGACCGACTCGATGATGCGAGGGTCAACCTCCGGGTGGCGTCGAGTGACGGTCTTGCCGACGGTGTCCAGTTTCGAGCCGATCTGAGCGGCGATTTTTGCCAGGGCAAATGTAGCGAATGGAACGGGCACGAGCTGCTTGTCCAGCACCAGGTTCTTCTTCTCCTGGGCAATGCGCTGAGCGGCGGTGAGGCCGCGGCGCTCTTCGAGCAGCTTGTACTCGATCAGCGGATCGAGACCTTCGGTTCCATCCCCCGCCGGTTGTTGTTTCCGCTGCGCGTGTTCAACGCGGTTTTCCACCACGTTCTGTACGGTGTAGAACGCCTCTCGACCGATGCGTGCGACGGGCGCAACTCCCCATTTGTCAAAGGCTTGCGGGGAAATCCCGAGGCTCGAAGCCATCTCGGATTTGTTCAACCACCCGCGCTGTTTGGTTGTTTCGTTTTTGGCCATGATTAAACAACAACCAACCGTGGGAAAAAGGTCATACATATTTGGCGCGCGGGGCCCGAATTACCCGCATGGGGCTGGGGGCCGGGGAAGGACCCAAAGGGGGGGTGGGTGCACCATCCAGGGGCGCCCACCGCCGTCCATTCAAGAACTCCTATCGTTTCGTCGCCAGTGCCGTGTCCATTGCGCTTTGGAACTCACGAACCCTGTTCGCTTTCACGATGTTGTCGGCGATCTTGTAGAACGGGAGGATGACTCGGTAGCCAGGCTCCCCATCACTGAAGATGAACACCGGCCGAACCGCATCACCCCACGCCGTCTTCTTCCGCTCCCACACACCCTGAGTGCCGTCGACTTCGCCGGCGAAATACTTCTGGGCATTGCCCTTACGCTTACTGCGTTTGCTGCCTGTGGCGTTGGCCTGCACACCACTGACTGTCTCGGCCGCACCAAGGCCCGACAGGATCTTCATGATCGTGCCGCGCGGTACGTTACCGAACTGATTGAGTGCTGATGCTGCTGGAAGTGCGTACTGCCCAGGCTTCATGATCCCTTTTGCGATCAATGCTTTCTCGAACCGCTTATGAGGTCGGCGACCACCCTTCACTGCCTGCTGCAGGTAGGTGTCAGCCGGAACGCCTGATGTCCATGCGTCCTTGAAGAACGTGCGGGCTTCTGGCTTACCAGGCTTTGCAGGCTTCACGTAAAGACTATTCAGGGTCGTTGTAGTAGGCCTATCAATGCGGGCCTTCAATACCGACAACTCCCCCTTCTTAACCAGCACAGCCAGGCGCGTAGCCATCAACGCAAAGGCGAAGGGCAGTTGCTTTTCACCAACCGTGCGCAACGCCTTCGATAGCTCTTCGATATTGGTTCGAGCGTCGATCTGAAGCATCTGAGGTCACCGTGGCTGACTACTTGCTCTGGCTGCGCTTGATCTGGGCGTCTACCTGGTCAGCGCACGTGTCGAGCAGGTTGATTGCCCTGTCCTTCAGCTCCCACACATCGCCATTCAGGCGAAGGTCGGCGGGATCCTCATCAACTCGTTCGCACGGGATCAGTTCAGGGGCTTCCAGCCTTACGGCCTGGGTCTTTGTCACTACTACCGGCTTTGCCGCGCAGGCCGTCAGGCAGAGGCTGAGCAGCCCAATCACGAACAGGCTTGCTGTTGCGTTTGAGGTCTTCAAAGTTCTTCTCCGCCTTTTTCGCTTTGTCCTGGCTGGCCTTGAGGCGCTTTGCCAGGTCGGCCTGGTATTCGGCATTGCGCTTTGCTTCAGCTCGCAGGGTGGTGATGGTGGCCTGGCTCTCGGTATTGGCCTTGATGGCGTCATCCTTGGCCTGGGTCTCAACCCGCTTCTCTTCGCGAAGGTCCTCAACCCGCAGTTGCTGAATGCCAACCAACAGAAGGCCCACCAGCGCGATGATGATTGCCGCAGCGATCGCCTTCATGCCGAGTCCGCCTTTCTGCCCAGGAATCGGATGATCATGTCCCTGATCGCCGTTACGCCGATGAAGCCAATGGCACCACCAGCAGCAACAGACAAGCTCGGCGGCCAGGTCATCCACTCGATAATGCTGCTGGCCGACAGGCTGAGAGCACCGCAAATCAGCGCCTCCAAAATGATCCGCCACTTGTTTGGCTCTTTGGCTTCGTACAGCACCCGAAGAAGAGTAATCGTGACGGCCATGATTGCGCCCTGCCATAGCGGGTTCGAGAGGGCTAGCCAGATCTGGGCCCACGTGTCTGGCTTGTCTGGCATGGGTGGCATCCGGATTGCCTCCCTCTCGGGGAGATTGATAAATCCGGCCCCATCAGCACTCCCGGCCATAGCAACGGGTGTGGTGGAGCCGAAAACGAAAAAGCCCCGGCGGATGCCGAGGCTATATGAACTGTAGAAAGCAAAAAACCCAACTCATGGTCGGGCTTTGCTCGCGGAAAAACCGCAAAGTAACGAGAAATCTATATGCAGGGACCGGGGCTGTCAACTCACTGGCTTGCTCTTTCTGCCGGTAACGACGATTGCCACATAGAGGCGGCCTTAAGCGGCCCCACTCGAAGCTGCATTAATGACCCCTCCAGAGACTTAAGCTCCGTCACACGAAACTTCGGCCCGACCTCAAATCCGTGCCTTTCACCAATCAAAACTTGGTCACCGTAAAAGCCTAAAACTACATAATCGCCAGCTACCCAATAATAATCATTAGTTGACGCATATTTACTTCCCGCGGCGGAAAAGCACAACAAAAAAAAGGCAGCCCCACATAGATAGTATATATACCGACTGGTCGCATGAAAGTTCTTGATAAATTGTTGTTCTTTTTCGTCATCCTGACCCAAATCATTAGTAAACTCTATCGTGAACTGTTTAATAACCAGAGCAGAAAATATCCCGATAAAGATAAACACACCAAATATCCAACGCCACATAGGCGTCATCGACAGATTGAAAAGAATCAGAGCCCCATAGGTGAAGGCAGCAGCACCCAAAATCACCTTTCGTCGAGGCGAAGCGAACTGCACTCCCGAGATGATAACCACCATCAGGAACGTGACCATTATTGCCGGATAAACTGTCTTTACGACAGGCAGAATCCCGAAAGAGGATATCTGCAGGAACTCAATAGGCGCTCCAAAAAATATGAGTCGACCCATTTCATAGAATGCGAACAATACATAAGCCAGCGGGCCAAGCACCGCCGCAGCTGACAAAATGAAAGTCACGAGTTTTTTTCCATCCTGCATTTCTTTTCCCTGAAATATTGGTGAATCTCTGACGAAGCAACTTGGACTAAATTTAGGCAGCGTGCCGCTTAGATTCTAGCGCGCCATCGACCCAAGCGACACCTGCCTTCCAAAGTTGGCGAGTCTTCTCTTCGCCGAAACCCAGCTTCTTGCCGACCTCCATAAGCGAAGTGTCGCGGGTGGTGTAGTACTTCATCAGCACCTGACCGCATTCGGGATAGCGCTTGAGCAGCCGCCCCATCAATCCATCGATCATCAGCGCGTCGTCGTCGGTGATCATCGGCGAAAGGATGGTGTTTTCGCGAGAGGCGCAGCAGGACACACCCGAGCCTAGGACAACCCAGCGGCCCCAGTGCTCCAGCAGATCCTCGGCGGTACGTTCTTTGAAACTCGGTGTGAAGGCCATGGCTCAATCCCCTGTGAAGTTGGTGCCGCCGGCGCCGCGGCGGTTGTTTTCGTTGTATTGCGCTTCAGCACCGGAAGGCTTGAAGCAGTTGAATTTCTCTATCTGGTGCTCGGCAGCCTGGAGCCGAATGCTCAGCTGCGTCACCAGCACCGCCAGCGGCAGCGCCTCACCAGTTTCAGCGGTTACCCACCCTGAGGCGTTGCACTGCACGCAGGCCAGGTCGTGGAAGACACCCTTGATCACCGCACGACCACGGCATGCCGGGCACTTGGCCAGGTCGAGCTGGGCGGCGCGGAATGCTGGGCCGTGTAACCTCTTCATGCCTTCACCCAGCGGCGAACAACAAGCTCACACCCTGACATCAGCGCGACGCCGTTGCATTTACCGACATGCGACTTCCGAGACCTGCATCCGCAATGGCAAAGCTTGCGGGACTTCGGTACCAGCGCCTCCATATAGCGGATGTGCTCAGGCAGGCCGCCGACCTGGCCCCAGCCCTCCATTCCGCCGCGCATTGCAGCTGACCTCGCTGCTGGAGACAGCGAATTCAGGTCGGTCTGGGCGGGGTCACTGCTCTTTTTCATCATTTTTAAACCTCGCCTATGGTTGATTCTTGAATGGCCTTGCAGCCCTTATGCGCCGTGGCCTCCAGCGAATTACCGGAATCTTCAAATCTAAAGCCGGTCAATCCGTGAATCGCTGCAAAGCCTTTCTGATCTAGATGCGCGTGCCACTGCTCCAGGGCATCACGCTTGCGACTCATCACGTCCGACTGGATGTACACCTTCACGTTGTGCCCCATGGCGTGGTTGATCAGCAGCTCGCCAATCAGGTGGTCGATGCCGAGATCTGCCCAGCCTGTGCGGGCCACCTTGCGCAGGTCATGACTGGTCCACTCGCCCTGCCCCAATCGACGGAACACGGCGCAGCCCTGAGCCTCGCCCAACGCCTTGCCGTTGCGCGCCGGGAACATGCATTGACCCTCATAGCCTCGGATGTACTGACCTTCGCGGTACTGAGTCAGCAGCGCGCACACCTGCTCGGTCAGGGGCAAGTGATGCTCGACACCGGTTTTTGTGTTCTCGGCCGGGATGAACCACTCGCGTTCGGCAAGGCTGATGTGCGACCAGCGGGCCATCCGGGTTTCGCCGATCCGCGTGCCGTGACAGAGCATCATCAGCGCGAGCATCGAATCAAGCGGGGCAGTGACCATGACGTCAGCCAGCTGCCCAAGCAGACCTTCCAACTGCACACCGCGAAGACGGGATGGCTTGATGCCGACCTTCGCCTTGGAGAAGTCGTTGAACCGAATCGCGGCCATCGGGTTGGACGTGATCATCCCCAGCTTGGCCGCCTGCCGGAATGCCAAAGCCAGCAGTTGGAATGCCGAACGCACGTAGTCGATGGAAACCGTCTCCTGAAGCGGCCACATCAGCAAGTTATCGAGCGCAGCCTTGTCGATGGCGATCAGGGGAAGGTCGCCCAGGCGCGGTTTCAGGTGGCACTTGATCAGCGACGCACCGGTGTTCTTGCGCTTGGCGGACAGGTTGCGATCGCGCGACATGCGATCGGCGAACCAGTCCAGCAGTTCGCCGGCGTTGTTCCATTTGGATAGGCTCGCCCCTTCGCCAGCGGCCAGGCGCAGACGAATCGCCGGGAGCGCAGCGACCACCTGGCTATGAAAAAGCTCAGGGTAAGTGCCGATGTGGTTCCACTCCCCCTTCAGCACCAGGAACCATGAACCGCCATTGCGGGCCTTATTGAAGCGCAGGTATAGGCCCTTGTTCTCGAGGTCACGCAGATCCTGCACGTTGCCCGTGGCCTGCCGTTTGATTTCAGCCTGGGTAATCTTCACGGCGGCAGTCGTCATGCGGGCACCTCCCGCAACTTCTGTTGTTCTGGGGTGAAGTCGCCGCGCAAGGGCATCAGATTCTTTTCGTGCTTGATTGCCCACTCACCACGGAAGCGGCACATCCACCCCCCAATGCCCGCAGCCGGGCGGAACTGATATTTCTTCCCAGTCGCCGGGGAGACCACCACCTCACCTGGCAGCACGAATCGAACGAGTTCAGCCGTCTGGCCCATGTACCCTCCGGATATCACCAGTGCCAGGTCGCCGGGCTTGAAGTTATGGCTCATGCTGCAGCCCTCGTTTGTGGTTGAAGTAGGTAGGCGCGGATCGCCTCAATGGCGTCGAAGTGCCCACGGCAGACGATGGCGAGGTAACCCTGATCGGTCAGCGCCTGCAGGTAAGCGTCCTGGGCCGGGGAAACAGCGGCGTCATGCGGCGCGGTAGCCTTGAACTCGATGTACAGCCCGAAATACCCGCCGCGGGCCATCGGCAGCACAAGGTCAGGAACACCGGCCTTCACGCCCTGCTCTTTCAGCTTGACCGCCACCAGCTTGTGCCGGTGCCCACCGTTTGGGACGTGGAAGATCAGCTTCGCGGCGGCGGGATAGCGCAGGCTGATTTCCTTGATCAGGGCTGCCTGCTCCAGACCTTCCCGGTCCACGGCCTTGGCACGCGCCGGCTTCACGGTGAACGTCTTCAAAGTTTCACCTTCCCTTCGCGAATGAGGATGTCCTGGGTGCGCATGACGCCCTCGGCCAGGAATAAACGGATCTCGTACTTGGTCAGCTCGCCAGGTGCGCGCAGGCGCCCGTCGGCGATGTCGTGGCAGTAACCGCAGGCCCAGGCGGCCTGGAAGTCGTTAGGCTTCATGCCCATGCCGCAGGTGCCGGCCAGGCGGTAGTGCGCCAGGACGGTGGTTGACGGCTCGCAAGAGCACCCAGGGAATCGGACCTGGCACTCTCGATCCCGGGCGGCGGCGGTGAGTCTGCTCATCGTGAACCACCTGCAAGCGCCGCGCGAAGTTCGGCGATAGCGCCCTTGCCGACCTCTGGGGTGATTCGCCCGTCGACCTTTGCGGGAAGCGCCTTGGGCATTGGCTGAAGCGGCAATCCATCGAGCAAGCGCCGAATGGTGATCGTGTAGTTCCGGTCGAACAGCTTGAGGCTGAGCGCAGCATCGAGTTTGTTCAGGCTCTCGAAACCGCATTCTTTGGCCGCGTGCCAGACAGCGTCGTGCGACCACCTGCCCTGCCCCGCCATGCTCGGATGGGCGTTTCGAACAGCTTCACGGTGTGCAGCCGCCAGCGGAGGAAGCCCGAGCATTTCCGGGGTTGGCTTGCACCACTCGATGAACTGCCCAGGGCTGGGGATGAAATCAGATACCTGCTTGCGAGCCTTGATCATGCCGAATTCAATCTGCCCCTGAGTGCGGATGCCTTCATCGAGGAACGCCTGCATCCACTGGACCTTGGCGGCGCGGTAGGTCTCCTTGTCCGGCCACGCCTGCCTCCAGGCCGAACGAATCAGTCGCAGTTCGGTGAACAGGTCGTTGATTGCCACGGCCATCTGGCGGCGACCTTCGTCCTGGGGAGCCTGAATCTCGTCCTTCGGGATAAACTCGCCGGCGGCGGGGTTGGCCCAAAGGCCCTGGGTTACTGCGGCGACCTGTTTCATCACGATTGCACCCCGTTCTGCCAGTCGATGCTGTCGTCATCAAAATCGGAAGCGGCCGGGGGCTTCTGGCGGATAGGGGTGACGTTGTTGGCTGCCGCACGGACCTTGTCGTTGTTGACCCACTTGACCAGCATGCTGACCCACTCAGCCTGGGTATTGACCTGCCCTTGAGGCTCGTAATGAGCGGTAAAGGCTACGCGCACCTCCTCGGTGAACAGGTCGCGGGCCAGCCCACGGTGGAATGCGTAGGTGGTGAGCAGCTTTTCGTCAGGCACCCAGTCGAGGGTCATCTCGCTGGGCATACGAGGGTCGACAGGCTCACGCGCAGAGAGAGGGTCTTTATTCTTCTCTACATCTTCTTTAGGTAACGCGCCGCTAACGTTCGCAGCGTTACCTTTTGCGTTACCGGCTTTGTGGTTTGCCACCCGTTTAGCCGTGAGAAGCCTGTTTTTAGCGGTCTTGCCGTTATGCCGGTCAAAATGCGGAAGGCTTATCACCCCTTCCGCTTCGAGCATCCAATCGACAGACTTCATGTGTTCGCAGAAACCGGTAACGCCAACCAGACGGTCGAGTAACTTTTTACTAACGCTCGGAGCGTTACCGTTTTCGGTTTGCTGATCGAACCATCCCCATACACGCATCAGCTTGCCGACCACAGCATCTGGGTCGATGTCAGCCAGGTCCGCGATCTGGCAAACCTCGGGTTTATCCAGGGTGGTGAGTTCGAATTTGATCCAATCGCCGGCCATTACGCGGCCTCCTGCAGTAGTTCAGCGAGGCGTGTAAGCCCCTTTGGGGTGATCATTGGGTCGAAGGCCGCGCGATCGATACCGGTCTCGGGATCAGGCTTCAACGCAGTGACCTTATGGGTCATGAACCCGGAGGTTATGCGGGGCTGGTATGCGACCCATCGCTTGCAGCCGTGGCGGCGAAATATCCAGCGGTGCTGTTCAAGCCAGGCGAATAGTCGAGATGGCGCCACACCAAGTTGCTTGGCGGCATCAGTGATGCAGATAGCCCCGCCGGCGGCGGCAAGCCGCTTGATGGCGGCCACCTTGGGCGCCTGATCTGAAACCAATCGCTGAAGCTCTCCGTTTCTGTCGGCGAGATCGGCGGCAAGGCGCAGTGCTTCTGGCAGGGACTGAGGAATGGAGACGTGTCGTGACACGCTTTCAAGTTCGTGCAAACGTGTCACGACACGATGACGAAGCGGGACGCTGTAGCCGGTCAGCAGCGTCATGACGAGATCCGGCGGAAGCAGGTACTCGGTTTGCTTGCGGTTGGAGGAGTCGAAATAGATGCATCCAAACTTGGATGCATCTAAGTTTAGCTCGGTCAAGTTGTGTTTGATGTCGCGCACGACGTGGTGATGCTGCTTTCCGGTTAGATCAGCGACCTCCCGGCTTGACATCGTTACGGTATTGCTTGGAGCGACGAGTGTGTTCATAATGGCCCCACAAGTTTTATTGCTGTTGAAAGAGCCGCCCTGCCAGGCGGTTTTTTTATGCCTGAGATTCAGGCGGCCTTGAGCGATTCGCGCAGGATGTGCAACGCATCGATGGCTTCCTGAATAGCTTTCTCGCCCTGGGCTTTTTCGTGCTGGCTGATGTGGTTGTCAGCAGCCGCGTCGAAGATCAAGCGACCAACGTCACCGCACTCGGCGGACAGATGGCCCAGGGCAACCATCAATGGCTTGGCTGCCGGCTTCTCACGGGCAACGAGTTCGTAGCCAAACTTGTCAGCGAGGGCCATCAGCGGCCGCATGTCGCCGGTGTGCAGCAGGACGCCGAACAGATGCTCAATCGTCAGGTGGTGAGCGGAGTTATCCGGGTTCGAGCGCTGAAGCAGGCTCACATGCGCAAGGCACATCTTCCCGGCCAGCTCCTCTGCCCCACTTTCCTTGATGGTGGTGTGGCAAGCCCTCAAGAAATCTTCCATTCGTAAAACCTCAAATTTGTTTCCGTGGTAGCGGCCGCCAGGTCCGGCGATCATTCGCTCAACAGATCAATGACAAGGACGCCTTATGCAGCGGTTTTCTTTTTGTCGGCCTTCAATTGGCCGTTGGTTACAAGTTCAAGCTGGTACTGACGTAGCTCAGGGATCTCTTCGCCCCACTGCCGGACTGCCTCGTATGTGATGCCGAGCGCTTTGGCGAGGGGGGCGATCCCTTTGAAATAGTTAATTGCGTCGGCACGGTTCATGGCTGACTCCTTTGGGTATACGGCAATTCAAGCATGCTTGTGTTTACTAAGCAAGCATGCTTGCCAAGCTAACTTGTAGATTGCTTGCATGAAAATTACTGATCGAATTGCGAAACTTGTCCTGGCGCGAAAGCCTGAGATCGGGCCGCGAGGATTCAAAAGGGATATAGCGACCACCTGCGGGGTCAGCTATGAGGCTGTTCGTCAGTGGTTTGCTGGTGATACCGGCAACATAAAGAACGAAAATCTGGTCGCGATCGCTGAAGGCTATGACACGACCGTCGACTGGCTACTCTCAGGCAAGGGTGAGCCGCCGAGCCGGAAGGCCGCGGATGCTCAAAAAGCGGGAAATTATTCTTCGGCGGACCTGGTCAAGCAGATGCTCGCGAAGCACGGCCGGGGCTTATCGGAAGAGGCGAGAGCGCGAATTGCCGAAGTAGTAGAAGAAGTGGCACTTGAGTCCAAGTCGACCAATGTAGTTAAAGTCGACTTCACCAGGGCGGGCCAGGTCGGTGACGAAGTATGGATTGCCCACTATGACGTGCGCGCAGCGATGGGCGGCGGGCAGATCCCGCATGAATACCCGGAAATGCTCCAGGACATCAGGGTCAGCCCCAAGCATCTGCGCGACCTGGGTCTCACGTTCAAAGAACACTTTCACCTGAAGATGATCACAGGGTGGGGTCAGTCGATGGCGCCAACGATCAAAGACCGCGACCCACTGCTCGTGGACATCACGATCCGTGAATTCACCGGCGATGGCATCTACCTCTTTTCCCACGACGAAATGCTGTACGTGAAGCGTTTGCAGAAGAAAGGCAAGGACCGCTTTAAGATGATATCGGACAACAAGCACCACGATCCCGAGGATATCCGGGTAGATGACACCCACATCTTGGCGCGCGTGCTGTACGTGTGGAACGGCCTGCCGGTGTAAGACCGTTGTATCAACAGATGAAGCTACAGGGTGCTTGGTATAGCGCGGCACCGTGCTCTAAGTTTCTCGCGATTTTATGGTGTTTCCAGATTAGGGATGATGATCAATGAGCGAAGAAAAACCCGTGAGCAAGCGGAATAGAATTAACCTTGAAAAGGTACAAGAATTCTTCGACACCCAAAAAATCTCGATTGAGTGTCCAATCTGCAAAAATGACAAATGGAGCGTTCCATACGCTCAGTCCATTGGAGGCAACACCATTCCATGGGGATCTGGCGATGGCAACATGTTCATGACAGGCATACCCGTCCTGGTGATGGTATGTTCGAAATGCAAGTTTGTGCGCCAGCATTCATTGGTCGACAATGACATACCAGGTGCGGTAGAGGAGTTCTAAATGCTCTTCTCCTCCAGCCCAGGTCATCTAAAGCGTGAAGACCTCCGTTACATCGACAGGCTCGCCAGAGCACCAGAGCATGTCGACTGGATGGAGCTCGCCCTGTCCAAAAAGCCAGTAATTTCTCCTGGTGGACTGGAAAAATCCTATTTTAAAGGGGGGCGAGTACTGCCGGATCCTCATGAATTATTAGAGCTAGTGCAAGACAGAACGCAAGAACGAAGCGATACTGGCCATATGAACGATATAACTCGCGAAGAATTCAACGCAAAGCTAGAGACCATCGAAGTCAAGATGGATGCTCGAGTAGAGTCTGTATCTTCGAAAATTGACAGCTTTTTGGCCTCCCAGGCAGAGCGGGACAAGGCGCAGATCGAGCGTGATAAGCGCTTTGAGTTGCTTGCTGAGCGCGTCACGAAAGCCGCCGAAGGCGCAGAAGAAGCAGCCAAGCAGGCCGCGACGGTAAAGTCTAATTACTGGGCTGCGGTTATAGTTCAATTATTAGCTGTGGTCGCTATTCTAGTCGGTGCTTACTACGCGAATCAGGCTAACGTCCTGGGCGCGATGCAGACGACAATGTCGGCATTCCAGGCAGGAAAAGCAGAAGCCGTCCCTACTTCAGGCGCGCCTACTAAATAAGAATGATAGCCAGGACCAGTGCCTGGCTTTCTGTTGTCCTTCAGAAAAGCACCACCTCTTCTTCCTGCTCAAACTCACCCTCTCCCCTCTCCGTCACCTCAATCTCCTGCTGCTCCCACCTCACCGTCACGCTGCCGTCGTCATTGAGCGTCAACTCAAGCTCGTCAGTTTCGGCGATCACCCCTAAAACCTCTTCCCACTCACGATCGCCATCCGTGTCCAGGCGATGAATTTTCACCCAGCGCTGCGCCTGCGCCACGGGGTGGTTGATCATCGATGACACCCTCAATCCCAGCCGTTCCATACCCGTCATTTCTGCCCGTGCCGAGCCTGCCGGGCTTCCCTTCTGCTTAGCCATAACCACCTCCCAAGAATGCTGTACATACATACAGTAAGCAAATTAAACACAAGCGTGCTTGCATTCAATTCACAAGCATGCTTTTATAAATGCAAGCCGACTTGTGCTTCTCCGCAAGCACAGGACGCCCACCGCTCTTTAACAGCCAGCGCAACAAACAACAGACCGCATTGCCTCTACCGGCGACCGGCGAGCAGACAGGCCCGAAAGCCTGCCAACGACAGGGAAAACCTTGTACGGCTGCTCGATGGTGAAACGCCAGAACCGAGTGAATGACCCGGCAAGCAATGCGCCCCGCCCCTTCCGGCGGCAATTGGACGGACAGCATCACTGCTGCACCTTGGCGACAGGGTGTAGCGGGATGACAACCGAGGGCATGAAGATGAAAGTCCTAGACCATGCAGGCAAGAAAGTAAGTTCGATCAACCAGTGGTCAATCGACACCCACACCATGCTTGCAAAAGAGCACTGCCGCAGCGCACGTGATCTCGCACACCGCGCAGGCGTTCGCTCCTACCACATCAGCCAGGCGCTCAAGCATGTTCGAGCTGCCCGGGTCAGCATTCTGGGCGAGGTGAGCCGGCTGGGTTCGAATCATCCGCAATACTTAGCCGCCGCGCACAAACTCAAGGCACTCGACGCCAAGACCCGTGCCCGACGGTGTGCCGCCTGACAACCAGCGCCACGACAGCCTGTCGTTAACTTCCCGAGGCCCTGGTACTCCCCAGCACCAGGCCGCATCGGAATGTGATTTGTTTGCCCCGCGATGGGTGGGCCCAGAAATGGGAAGCCGGAGCGGAGGAATATGGGAGGCGAAAGCCAGTAAGCCGGGCAGCCCAGACCGGACGACAGATCACACCCCGATGCGGACGAAAACGCGGCCTATAACCGCCCACCTGCATGCAGAACGGTGGCCACTGCCAACCCAGTGAGCGAACAACGGAGGACTCAGCTATGACCAAATAAACCCAGGCGCTCAACCGCTTCCCCCTGCGTGACATAGGGAGGTCTATGTAACGCAACGAAAAGCCCGGTCCCTACCGGGCTTTTTACGGACTGCCTTTATTCGTCAGCTCCCTCCCCTGGGCCCACCGGCACCCACCAGGCGGTCAGGCTGCTGACGAATAAACGCAACCACAACCAAGGAGTCGGCATGAACCCAGCCATCCAACAAAGCCAAGCCGTTTTGCAGGCCCTGCGGGAACGTGTTTCGCTTTCCACTTCGGAGATGTACATGAAGATCGGTCGCGAAGAACCAGTGAAGGTGCCCCGCTTCAACGTGGTGCCGCTCGGCAAGAACCTGTTCGATGTGGTGGAGCGCTCCACCGGAGTTTCCCGCGGCGCGCGCACCGGCCACGACGGCGCCTGCCAGTACGCTGATCAGCTCGAGCGCAACGCTGACTTCTTCTGCGCTGCCAAGGCAACGTCACGGCGCTTCGGTTTCCGCATGCTGCGCTGGACGCTGGGCTTCGCGGCGATGATGGTGGTGTTCGCCTACTACGGTGCGCAGCCATGATCGGCGTGCCTATGCCCAACCCGCGGGACTCGATCATCGAGACCCTGAACCAGCAGGTGGACGCTTTCTTCAGTTCAGGAAAGACCGCCCAGGTCATCCCGAGCGGCGTTGGAGCAGAAGGTCCCTACAACGGGACCACCGCTCACCACGAACGCCTCCGCAAAGAACGCGACAAGCTGGCACCGGCCGTGCGCGCAGAAGCTGCCAAGGGCGTCGTAGCCAGCGTGGCAGCAAAGAACCTGGGCATGCACATCAAGCGCGTGACGCTGATCGCCCAAGAGAACGGCTTCAGGTTCGCCGACACCCCATGAGGCGCATCAGCAACCAGGTGCGCCAGCGCCGGCGCCAGGCATGGATTGATTTGCCAGCACACGAAATCGAAGAGGTAGGCCATGGCCAAGGACAACGCGCAGATCCAGCGGGACAAGCGCGCGAAAGAGAAGGCGTTGCTCGACAGGATCGGCGCCGAGAAGCGAACGCTGATTGTCTCGAAAGCGCTCGATGATGCACTTCAGGTGCTGGGCGAGCGCCATGATTTTGAGGAGTGGCAGGAAACGCTCTCTACGCTCCTGATCAACCTGGCGGCAGCGCCTGCCGCCGAATCTGCGCGCTTCGCCACCATGTCGCGACCTGTTTTTGAAGTTACCGAAAAGCAGTCGCGACAGCTGGCGCAGTTTGCAAAGACCGGGAACGAAGCATGACCGATTTCACTTCCCCGCTTGCAAGCGGCGAAGCAACTCGAGCCCGTCATCGCCAGTCTTCAACTGCCAAGGCTCCACGATCAAGACAGTTTCGATGCCACCAGGCAGACATTGGCAAAGATGAATGCAGAACTTATGAGTAGCTTTGAGCAGGTTCATAATATCGCCGTCTTTGATTGTGTGTGATACGGAAGACGACCCAAACACAGTAGCTAAATCGTTATGCGCGATTAACTTATTTCTATATGTCTTTATATTTAGGGCCTGATAACGACCCTTTAGCTCATCGAATTCAGAGCGCAAAGCGTCGTTGGCATATGTGCGGTACTTATGTTCTAAAAAATCTAGAGACAAGTTCTCATTAGACCCAAGAGATTTCGAATCGAAAACCGCAGAAACTCGCGTCAATATACTAATGAACATGGATTTCTGGATGATGCTAAACACCGGAGTAATATTTTTATTCAAAATCTCCGTCGAAGCCGACAAGCAGTAAAGCTGCTCGTATAGCTGAACCTCCCTCCTGATGTCGGAGATGTATGAGTTGTAACGCGATAGTTCGGCTAGCGCTGTTTTTAGATCAAACATTTTCATCCCCGATTCCGGCTCCATGCCGGTTACCCGTAATAGCCCATATCAACGAATCACGCCAGCCGCCAGCGCCCTATCGCCTTCCGTTCGTATTGGGAATAAAGCTACCCAAGAAAAATACAGCCGCAGGCCCTATGAGCCAAGCGGCGGTCGTTCCCGGACTGACAATAGGTACAGCGATAGCAATTGCAAACAGGCCTATTCCTGCCCACAGCCGCCTACGCGGCGTGAACCACTCACGGAACGCTTCAAGCTTTTTACCGGCCATTACCACCTCCTTGTTTGATAAGCAGCAAAGCATATCACCCACTTTAACGAACCACGCCAGCCGGCAAGGATCCCCTATGTCCGCACAACAGAAGAAACACCCCTTCGATTTCAAAACCCAATACGGACTCGGCTTCAACCCTCAGGACGATGAGATCGTTGCCGACTTCTTCTGCGGCGGTGGCGGCGCCGGTACCGGGCTGGAAATGGGCCTGGGCCGCACGGTAAACGTGGCGAAGAACCACAGCCCGCAAGCGATCAGCATGCACACCGTGAACCACCCGGGCGCGAAGCACTTCACCACCGACGTGTTCGAGGGTGATCCGGACACCGAGTGCGGCGGTAAGGCCGTGGGATGGTTCCACATGTCGCCGGACTGCACCCATCACAGCCAGGCGGCCGGCGGGCAGCCGCGCAAGCGCGAGATCCGCAACCTGTCGTGGATCGGCCTCAAGTGGGCTGGCATGAAGCGTCCCCGGGTGATCAGCCTGGAGAACGTGAAGCAGATCCTGCAGTGGGGTCGGCTCATCGCAAAGCGCGACAAGGCCACCGGACGCGTGGTGAAACTCGGCGGCGATGTTGCCGCACCGGGCGAGGTTGTGCCGGTGGGCCAGCAGTTCCTGATCCCTGACCCGAAGCAGCGCGGCCGAACCTGGCGCCGCTTCGTGGCTCTGCTGGAAGGCATGGGCTACGTCGTCGAGTGGAAGGTGATCAAGGCCTGCGACTTCGGCGCGCCGACCAGCCGCGAACGCCTGTTCATGATTGCCCGGTGCGATGGGCAGCCCATCGTTTGGCCGGAGCCGACCCACGCCAAGAACCCTGCCAAGGGTCAGCAGAAGTGGAAAACAGCCGCTGACTGCATAGACTTCACCGACCTGGGCAAAAGCATATTCGGACGCAAGAAGGACCTGGCACCGGCCACCCTGCGCCGCGTAGCCAAGGGCATGAAGAAGTTCGTTATCGACAGCGCGGCCCCGTTCATTGTGCCAATCGCCAACTGGTCGGGAGAGACAGTGCAGTCGGCCGGAGAGCCGCTGCGCACCATCACCTCCTACCCAAAGGGCGGCGCCTTCTCGGTGGTCAGCCCCATCGTTGCCCCGGCAACACACCAAGGCAGTGACCGCATCAATGACCCGCTTGAGCCGCTGCCGACAGTGACCTGCGCGAACCGCGGCGAGCTGACGCTGATCAGCCCGGTGATGGTTGGGGCCGGTGGCCCGGAGTACTCAGGAAAGCCGGTGGGCATGGACCAGCCGGTGGGCACGCTGATGACCCAGAACCACCGCGCGATCGCTGCGGCACACCTGGTGAAGTTCCGCTTCAATGACGCGGGCAAGGCGCTGGATGAGCCATTGCCAACCATCACCAGCGGCGGCAACTATCAGCGCCCGGCCGGGGCCGCACATGCCATGGCCATCTCCACGGTGTTCATGGCCCAGATGAACGGCGGCTTCAACACCACCGCCGCCAAGAGCATCGAAGACCCGATGACCACCGTAACGAACACCGGTAGCCAGCAGCAGCTGGTGGCGGCGAACCTGGTGCACCTGCGCGGCAACTGCGATGCACGGGACGTTAACGACCCGCTGCACACCGTCAGCGCCGGCGGCCAGCACCACGGGTTGGTCAGCGCATTCATGGAGCGGGCCTTCGGCGGCAGTGTTGGCCAGGGCCTGGAAGATCCAGCGCCCACTATCACAGCCGGCGGCGGTGGCAAGAGTTCGCTGGTATCGCTGACCCTGTCGCCAGAGCATGAAGCGGGTGCCCTGCGCGTTGCAGCGTTCCTGATCAGCTACTACGGCACCGAGAACATCAGCGCTTGCGACTCGCCGGCGCCGACGATCACCACCAAGGACCGCCTGGCCATGGTCACCGTTATGGTCAAGGGCACGCCCTACGTGATCGTCGACATCTGCCTGCGGATGCTCAAGCCGTCCGAGCTGTACAAGGCCCAGGGCTTCCCGGCCGACTACATCATCAGCCACGGCGCCGATGGCAAACCGTTCACCAAGACCCAGCAGGTGCACATGTGCGGCAACAGCGTCAGCCCGCCGCCGATGGCTGCGCTGGCACGGGCCAACGATCCATGGCGCACTGAGCAACGCCAAGCACGCGCCGCGTAACTCCCCCACTCCACCGCCCGGGCATGGCCCGGCAAGGACTCCCTGTGAAACGAATTTACCTCAGCGGCCCCATGACCGGCCTCCCCGATCTCAACTTCCCGGCATTCGCCGCAATGACCGATAACCTGCGCGCCGACGGCCACACCGTCACCAACCCGGCCGAACTCAACCCGGACGGCGGCTCCTGGAACGACTGCATGCGCCGCGACATTGTCGCCCTGATGGAGTGCGACACCGTGGCCACTCTTCCCGGCTGGGAAAACTCGAAGGGCGCCCGCCTGGAAGTCCTGATCGCCGAACGCCTCGGCATGACGGTTGTGAATGCCCATGATCTGGTAGCGAGGGAGACTGTATGAGCGCTCAATGGAAACTGGTGCCAGTTGAGCCGACCGAAACGATGGTGATAAACGGCTTCGAGTCGGTGCCGGACGAGTGTTTTTCCGATGAGGCAGTCTGGGAGCAATACCAAGGTATGAGCGGCTGCCAGCAAGCGGCCTTCCGCGCGAAACTGTGCTGGGCCGCTATGATCGGCGCCGCTCCTACATCACCAGAAAAGGATGCGCAGCCGGTAATGAAACTGGAAGCTGAAAAGCTCTGGGGTGGGCATGGTGAGTATGCTGTGTCCTTCGTCCGCGCCGGCTGGCTGGATGAATGCCGGGCGAGTGGCGGCGAATTCTTGCTCTACACCCATCCTGATGTGGGAAAGCTTGCGCGACTCACCGCAGAGCGTGACACCCTACAACAGCGCCTGACCGTGGCAGATCAGCAGATAGATGATTTGCGGACTGAACTCGCCGCTGTTCGTCTTGGCCCCTGCAAGATGATCGTCGGAGACGAATTGCCATGACCACCAACCAAACGATTGACGGCGGCCCGGGCGAGCAAATGGCATGCATGCCGGTTGAACGCAGCTACGACGTCCGGGCGAAGATGATCATCGCCTTCAACGAGGCCAAGAAGGCCGGCGGTGATTTGGATGACGCGCTCGACGCCGCATACAAGTCAGCCCTGCGCTATTCACCAAACCCACTGAGCGCCGAGGAGCCCGATAGGTCACCAGAGGCTTATGCCATCGAGCACGGCGAGTACATGGCCAAGTCAGCCGACCAGGTGCTGGCGAAGTTCCAGGCATACGGCCTGGCTCTGCTGGCCGTTGATGAGGGCGGTGACGACGGCGAAGGTGAGCTGCTGGAGAATATCGACTCCGCCCGCAGTGACCTGCAGGAGTCACTGGTTGATCTGCGCAGCATGGTTTACGAGTTCCGCAAGCGTGCCGCCAAATCCCGATAGGAGTACATCCGTACTCCACCCGCAAAACCTGTAACCCCTCCCCCTTCAAAGTCAGCCGCTATAGCGGCAAGGACGAAGTCATGCCCAAGCATAAGCCAGAGTTGGCCGCCATCTACAACGTGTTCGGCCTCAGCTCAAACCACGAACTGTCGACACTGTTGGCCAACATCGAAAACACCAAACGTTTCTCCGATCTTCTGCACGATGTCGAGCGCGAGTTCTTCATGGTGCCGGGTGAACCGTCTGGAGAGCCTGAAGACGAAGGTTCAGCGGTTGATGCTGAGTGCCTGGTTAATCGCTGGGGATCGAAGCCGAGCGAGTACCTGGAACAGTTCCGGGCTGCCCTGCCTTTCGCCGCTGCGAACGCTATTCCTGACTATGAAGCGCCCGCAACCGGCGAGAAGTGGTCGCTCACAGGTGAGAATGGTTCTTGGGATTACGACAGCCTTGATGAATTGCTGAAGGACAACTATGGCCATGACAGCGATGGAGATGGACACCCGGCCAGCTTCAGCCTGGGCTTGTACGAAGGCGGCACGGTCTATCGCGGAACCGAATGCAAGGACGATCCGGCGGCCTTTCTGCCAGACCAAAGTGAATTGCTCGACCACATGAGCGAGCGCGCTTACGACAGCGACGCGGGCGAGTGGGCGGACAACTACCCAACACTCGACGCAACGGCGAAGGCGGATCTGGAACGGGCGATGCGGCCACTTATGGCGTGGGCTCGCAAGCATTGCCAGCCGGAGTTCTTCACGATCGAGGACGTTACGCCGCACATCGTCACCGAAGAGGATGTCACCCGGAGCAGGAAGTCGTGATCGCCACCCTCTGGTTCGCCTACGTCTTCATCTACAAGGGGCCCAGGCCATGAGTGGAATGATCGGTGCCCGCGAGGCACCGCCAAAACACAAGAGCGTCGAGTGGTACACGCCCGCGTGGATCTTCGAAAGGCTCGGTCTGCAGTTCGACCTCGACCCATCCAGTCCGCACGACTACGTGACGGCGGTACCGGCAATCACGAAGTACACGATCTTCGATGACGGCCTGTCGAAGGAATGGTCGGGGCGGGTATGGATGAATCCACCTTACGGCCCTGACACAGGCTTCTGGATGCGACGGCTGATTGCTCACGGCGACGGCATTGCGCTGGTATTCAGCCGAACGGATGCCGAGTGGTTTCAGGAAGCCATGGCCAATGCGTCGGCAACGCTGCTTGTCAAAGGGCGAATCGCCTTTGTGCCCGGTCACGAGAACAGCCACAAGAAGGGCCGATCCGGTGCCGGAAGTGCGCTGTTTGCCTTCGATGAATGCGCGATCGCGCTGCAGGGCCTGGCGGATCTCGGTGTTTTGGTTCCACGAATCGCCGCCTGATTCGCCCCGATTGAAGTAACCCCAATCCCCCTACATGCCTGCCGGTGAGCGGCGGGCGAGGTATCGCTATGCCTTTCATCATGATAACGAGCGCAATCACAACAGTCTTCGAGGTTCCAGAAGGGGTCGATCTTTTGCGTGTTCGCCAGCTGGGCCTTTCAGAGCTTGGCGATGACGAGGACGCCACCGACTCCGTATCCATTCAGCACGACAAAGTCATGAACGAGATCTTCCTCGGAGACGCTGCGCGGAAGACGGTTTCAATTTCGCACAGCATCGTCGACCCAAACGAATAACCCACCTTCTGCCGCCCAGAGCGGCAAGGACACCAAATCAAATTGATCAAGAAAGCGCGGCCCAGCAGGGCCTGCGGGAGGTAGGTATGTTTTTGACAGCAGAGGAAGTTGCCGACCTGACCGGATACAAAAAGCCAGGGGCACAGATAAAGTGGCTGACCGCCGAACGATACGGGTTCGCGGTAGGTGGTGATGGGCACCCGAAGGTGCTGCGCCAAGTTGTCATCGGGCGGCTGGGTGGTATTCAATCAAGGAAGGGGCCGGAGTTGCGGCTGTGCTGAGGTGAGATAGATGCGACCGCGCAAGAAGGACCGGCACCTGCCGGCGTGCATGTACCAGAAGCACGGCGCCTATTACTTGGTCCGCAAGGGCAAGTGGTTGCGCCTCGGCACAGAGTTTCAGGCGTCCCTCGCTGAGTACGCCATGCTGCTGGACAAACGCAGCCTGGGCGGGATGCCCAAGCTGATCGACGACGCGCTCGAGCACATGCGCACCAGGAAGAAGCCGGCGCTGAAGCCGAACACGCTCAAGCAATACGAGGCGGCGGCCGAGCGATTGAAGGAAAACTTCGCCGACTTCGAGCCGCGCGAGGTGCTTCAGCGGCACGTCGTCGCGCTCAAGCTGCACATGGCGGATACGCCGAACATGTCGAACCGGGTGATCTCGGTACTGCGCGCGGTATTTACCTACGCGCTGGAGCAGCAGATTGTTGATTCGAATCCGTGTATCGGCGTACGGCGGCACCTGGAGCACAAGCGTGACAGGTACATCACCCACGGCGAGTTCCAGGCGATCTGCGCCAACTCAAGTGACAACATGCGCGTCATCTATGAAATGTGCTACCTGACCGGCCAGCGTATCGGTGACGTCCTGGCCATTCGGTTGGCCGACATCAGCCCCGAGGGCATCGCCTTCAAACAGGAGAAGACGAACGCTAGGCTGCTGGTGCAGATGACGCCAGACCTGGAAGACCTGGTGGCCCGGGCAAAGGCGCTTCCACGGAAGATCCGCGGGCTCACTTTGTTCTGCTCGCCTCGCGGCGGAAAGCCGGTGCATTACAGCTCGGTCAAGGATGCATTCGCGATCAGCTGCAAGAAGGCCGGGGTCGAGGATGCCAGCCTCCACGACCTCCGTGCGAAGTCGCTTTCCGATACGGACGACCAGGGCAACGACGCACAAAAGCTCGGTGGCCACACCGATGCCAAGATGACGCAACGTTATCTGCGCCTGCGCAAAATCAACGTAGGCCTGCCGCCGACAATGCCTAAAAAATCCCTGTAGTATTAGACAGATGTGAATTGTCAAATAGACAGGTAGAGCCGAAAGCCCCGTATGACAGACCTTTCAAGCCACACTCCAATGATGCAGCAGTACTGGCGCCTGAAAAACCAGCACCCTGATCAATTGATGTTCTATCGCATGGGCGACTTCTACGAGATCTTCTATGAAGACGCGAAGAAGGCCGCCAAGTTGCTGGACATC
>Ga0070751_1000202_pt1 | contig 41562 bp, 37 predicted proteins | sample VirMetDEL_Aug_28_FD_78514 | JGI IMG/M metagenome (GOLD analysis project Ga0070751, IMG submission 78514) | Aqueous microbial communities from the Delaware River and Bay under freshwater to marine salinity gradient to study organic matter... | ecosystem: Environmental > Aquatic > Marine > Coastal...
AAGGGTAACAATATCGATATTACTGATGAATTGATACCTGGTTTAGGTGGACAAGGACGTTTCACATATCAAGATATATTGAATAATATTAGAAATCCAGAACTTGATCCGTCAACAAAAGCTCTTATAGATTCTTATGAAACGGCTACTAATATTATGGTTAGCGCAGCCACCGAGATTAGTAGATTAAATTTAGAAGCTGCTCAAAAATTTTCTGCGGCTGCTGATAGTCTTATAAATATGCCTTTGCCTAGTCTTGATGATGCTGCCAATCAAAATGCAGCTTTGAGTAATATCGACACCAATGTTGCAGGATTACACGCCGCGGCTACTAATCGTGGTAGTTTATATACACATGACATAACAGCCGAATCTTTATTACGATCTATTGCGAGCGCGGGTGAAAGTGGTACAGGTTTAGGATTGGACGCTTTACCCGATATTAATTTACCAATTTTTGAAAAAATCGCTACAGCTTTACCAAATTTAGATACACAAATATTAAATATGATTAAGACGTTAGAATCATTTAATATAAATATAAATAATCTGTCAAAATCTTTTAATGAATTTGCTACTAGAAACCCAACAAGAAATGCTGCTAATGTTACAAATGTTTTAGAAACGTTTAATACTAACATAGACTCGTTTGTAACTGCTACTAGAAATTTCGGCTCATACATACAACAACTAGAAAATATCAAATTCCCTGATCAAATTACTATGGGTGGCAGTTATACTGTTGATGTTAGAGTTAGTGGAGCAGCAGCTTTTCAAGCTATAGAAGAGAGAGTTCAAGAATTAATAGATGTAGAAATAGGTAAAGAACTAAATATTTTGGTTGAAAAAATAGCAAAATCAACTGGCTATAGAGTTGATCCCAGAAGGAGAGAACCATGACAGACATTATAGATCAGTGCGGTGGATGTGACGGCACTACAACCAATGAAGATGCTGCCAGAACATTTTATGTACCATCTACTATGAAGCAGCCGCATCAAGAATTCGAACTAGTACCTGCTCCATTGTTAAATGTTAGTATGCAACATTTTTATGCCAACGAGAGCATTATCGGATATACTTATAATGTCACACTAACAGGCTATGCATCTAGTAAACAAAACAGACAATCTAATAATGGAGCTACTATTGATTGGGTTGTGAATAGTATAGCTAAAGTGCAAAATATTTTTGACGGAGCAGGAAATGGTGGTAATCTCATAATTATGAGTCCACATTTTGAAAAAGGTCCCTTAATGATTTTTAAGGGAGGAAGGATAAAAAGTCAAAATTATGCACCTAATGATAATCAGTGGGTAAATTATAGTGAATATACTATCGAATTAGAATTTAATGATGTTGAATTTTTTGGTTGCGACACAGAACACGTCAAAGGCTGTGGTGTTGTATTTCATGACGGCACGTCTAAAAAAGATTCCGAAGGGAACGTCATAGGCGTTGACACTGTACAAGAACAATTAGTTGATATCAAAAAATTTAAGATAAAAAACTTTAATGATCAATGGAATATTAATTTAGGAGACGAAGTTTATGATCATGGAAAAGTTGGTGGATCTTTAGATGTTAATAATAAAAGATATAATGTTCAATACACAATTAGTGCTACTGGTCAACACCATTGGGATGATGCGGGAAATTTATTTCCGGCATGGAAACACGCCAAAGCATTTTGCCAGGACAGATTAGTAAAACAAATAAACGGCTTGTATCAAAATTTAGCCATGCATTACATGGGGCCAGAATTAGAACCATGTGAATCTCATGAAAATTTGAAAACAATACACTCTATAGACCAGCCTTCTATACATAATACAATTGGCGCTATGAATATTTTTGATGAAACTATAAGTTTTAATCATTCAGAAAGTGATGGTACTTTTTCAGTTACTTATAATTCGGTAGTAAAAAAAGGCAAAGAAACTTGTATAACTAGCGCTGATACTAATCATGATATAAGAATTAATTACGCTGGTAGTAATACTTGTGGTCAGAATAAAACAGCAAAAAGCGTAAATTTATCAGGAACCATACAAGGATTATTAAGAAATAATCAGGGCTCAATCTTCTATCCTAACAATTTGGGTTTTACATTACCAGAAGATCCCGGTCAGATTAGCTTTATTGGAGAAAGAGACAACGTTAAGCATAAATGGGATAGAGCAAAAGACTTATTAGATAGATTTATAGATGAATGTGATGGTAAAATAATATGTGGAGAATTATGTGACATAGTATTAAAATGTTTAACGCCTCCGGATAATGATGAGTGCAAAGAATTATGCGCCCCATCTTGTCCAAGGCCATCAAATTTCAGCATAACACATAATTATAATACCGGTACAATTGACTACAATTTAGATTTTAGCTATGATAGTAATGATATAGATCAAAATAGATGTAATATTACTATTAGTACAGAGGAACCTGTGCCACTTACAGCGGAATTTACTATACCAGGAAGAGGAATATACTATCAGCCATTAGGTGGATGTACTCCTAAAAAATGGACTGTTAACGCAGAAGGTAGGGTGTCGGGATATGACGATATATCTTGTCAAGATTTGGCTGCTTTAACGTCTGTTTGTGGATGTTTGCCTAAAGGCTGTGTGGATTTATTACCAGAACCTGGTGCCAATTATCTTTTACTTTCCAAACAGCAAACTTTTAACCCTATAGATGGATCCTTTAGTTATAACGCAACATATGCTTGCACAATTTGTGATGCTTATGTAGGATGCGGAACTTGTTAAATATATGAGTAGTACACTAAAAAAACCTGTAATATTAGAAATAGAGTCCGTTAAAGTCGATACATCATCGGACACTATAAGAGAATTGCCCGATGGTACTTTTTTTGTACCTTTTAAACTTCGGGAAGTATTTCCCGACCATATGTCTGTGGTAACAATAAGCGCTGTCGTAGAACCTTTTGATTATTATAATCGTTTATATGGTTTAGGCGGCGTACAAGTTGTTAGAAATTTTGATCGTAACACTAAACAATATGCAGAGATTTCTCATGTAAGAGTTTCTCCAGAGGAACCTCCAAAAGACGTAGAGTGGGGAGCTGTTTTTCCTAATAGGCCAACGTTGGTTCATTTTACAGAACTTTATGTTGCTAATACAGGCAAAAACGATGAAGGAACAATATATGCAAATCTAGATTCTCATCTTAGTGATTCTAAGACCGAAAAACTTGATGATTATGGCGGTTTAACCGTAATGTCCGATACCAGAAATCTTTATGGTCTAATCGTAGAGCCTAGCGGCGTTGGTGGAGAATTGCAAACGGTAGATTTAGCTGATCCTCCAGTAAAATATGCATACAATTTAGTTGTTGGAGCTGCTTCAATAGCGGAAATTCCAGAAAATGTACGGCAACAACCAGAGAATGTCACATTTAACTTTTTAACATCCAAAATCTTAAACCAAGACGATCCCCCAGACGAACCACAGCCAAATGCTACAAATACAGATAGAGATATCAAAGGTTTAGGAGAAAACGAATTCGTATATGAATCTCCTGGTTTTTATTCAGTTTGGTTTAAGGGGGATAAATATGGATCTTTGTCGGTAATGGCAGTGTTTGGTCAAGAAATTAACTATTGTACAAGAACATACCGAGCAGATTACAACTGTAAAGACAGAAGTTGGTCTGTATCATTCCAAAATGAAATTTGTGATACGAATATTTATCAAGATTGGAATATAGTAACTACTGACTCGGAATGTTATGCTACTAAAAAAGTGCCTTGTTTAAATTATAACAACAATTGTGATCTTGTGCCTACGCCAGCTCCTCCAAAGTTAGACATGGCTTCTATATGTTGTGATGTTTGTATATGGCAATTTAAAAAAATATATGATTGCGAAAAAGAATTATGGGTATGTGTTGAAGCAAGTTTAATTTGTGATAAGCCTAGCGGTGGTAATGGCGAATGGGCTGTAGATGGTTGTGAGGCTACCACAACCATTAATTTGGAAATACCTTGTGAGGGTGCCGGCGATTGTCCAAAACCAGATTGTGACAAAGCTCCTCCTGGACCATTTATTCGTCCGCCTGAATGTTGTGAAAATGAACCACCTCCTGGTGAAGTTAACACAGCTATATGTGAGCCGTGTATTGGTAATTGCAAATTTTTAGGATGTAGTGTAGTAGGTTTTAATAGTTCTATAGGATGGAATACCCAAGAAAGTATTGTAAATGTTGATTTAGTAGAAGTTCAATGCCCTATTCCGGGAGATCCTGTGTTTGTGCCAGAAGTATTTACTGGTGCGGATTTAATTGGTTATCCAGTTTATTTTTCTTGCGGAGGATTTTTCTTCGGTGGGTTATTGCAAAATTGGACGTATCAAAGTAATAGTGGTGGAAGAACCTACAATGTCAAAGTCATAGACCCTAGACAAATTTTAGAACAGTGCGTGCTTCTTATCGACACGTATGCTGGACCGCCGGTAAGAACATTGAATTATTTTAATGTTTACGGTTTTTATGAACAAGAAGTTTATACAGACAAAAATTGCGACCTATTTGGCACATCCGAATCAACAGAACGCGGTATGCCTTATAATAAAATTATGGAAGCTTTAAGACAAATGAACCCAGTGATATGTACACCTGTTGGGGCTAATCTAACAATAGATTGGTCTACTTTTAATATACCTGTTCCAGATTATTTTAAGGTTGCTGGACCTAGTATAACTATTTTACAATTGATATCTGATATATGTGACGAGGCTGGTTACGATTTTTTTGTGACTTTAGAGCCCGGCGACATAGTAAGAATATACACTGTGTCAACCAAAAAATACGATCCAATAGAAGATAACTTATTTTTTGGATTTAATAATGTGATAGACTTTACATATGGAAAAGAATTGCGTATCACTAAAACAAGAAATTTATTATTGGGTGAACAACAGCACTATTTAGATGTTGTATATTTTGGAGAACCGGAACAAAATCCTGAAGCTGAAGTTCAGTATGTTTTTAATGGTGTTACCGGAGAAAAGCAGTATAGTACAGGCGCTCCTGGCGATAATAAAGACCCTTTTGAATTTTATTTTGGAGAAGAAGTCGATCCGGCAACAGGCGAAGCCAAGCCTATAGTTCCGTATAAACGAGAATTTGGTCAATTTTGGGTTGATATCGACATAAGAAAATTAAATGTAAATCTTATTATACCATTTCCTGTCGACAGAATAAACATATGTGAATATGACATAAGAACAGCCATGTCTTCTTTTGAATCTTTTTGGAGTTGGATAGCTTATGAAGGAACACCTAGCGAATTAGGTCAAGCAATACAAGCTAATTGGCCGGTAACATATACTGTTGAAGCAGTGTTGCAAAGACTTAACCAGAGTTCTGTAACAATAGCCCACGCTTTATCTGATGTTTCTGCTGTTGCTAATAGTGCTAGAGCATCTGCTAATTTACATTCTTGGCCTCCGGTATTAGAAGATATAAAAAAGGTTCATGAATGGATAGCAGAATTTGGTAGAACTTATTACGGTAGACAATATTTAGTACAACTCAATGAAAAGGTTTGTGTTAAGCCTCATCCAGAAGATTTTGGAGAAAAGTTATATACAGATACTCCAACAAACGATGGAGGTTGGGTTGAACCAGGAATTCCTGTTATGAGATTACAAGATCCGGATTTAGGTCTTTTTAGAACCGATGACGATAGAGTAGGCCCGTTTGCTTTATTCTGTAATCCTTCTGAAGAGATGATTAATAGTGGTCTTGATTTATATTATAGTGGTAATGGTGGTGGAGATTACCAATATACTTTGGGTAGCGGCATACTGGATATAGCCCCTCAGCCTCCACCAACTGGACAAAATACATAAAGGTAAGATAATGGCAACAGTAGATCCTTCAAAAGTTTATCAATACCCAGGTTTTAGATGTGGTAAATTGGATTTAACCAAATTACCTACAGACGATTACTTGGTTATTGAACAAGATTCTTGGATTAGGGCATCTGTTGAAGAAAAGGTTTATCCAGAAGGAGAAAATTCTGGAAAAGTAGTGGTAAAATTTAATGATCCGTGTGTTGCAACTTTGTGTCCAAATGATTTTAAAGTTGGTAGAGAGTTGGCCGGTGCCACGGAAACAATGCTATTTATTCAGAATTTAATCAAATATAAGACTAGTGAAACTAGTGGTAAACCAGAGTTTTATTACATAGATGCTACAGATCTAACAGAGACTTCTCAAAGACGAGTAGATTCAGCACTTGTGAATCAATACGGACTCTACCCACCTGCCGTAAAACCTTGTGCGATAGCAATTCCCTTAAGATCTAATATAAGACCATATGGTCCTTATGCTACTAGTAATTTCCATAATAGTTGTGGAGGAATAAATGTAGAGGTAGATAAAGATATTTGTCCTTGGGTATTTGGTTCTGTAGATCTTATGAATACTGCGGCCATGATAAGATTGCAAAACACAGAATTGGATCCTCTGGTTGTGGGTACAACTGGTAGTGTTACAGTACCTTGCTTGCCTCAGATAAGTTTGGGTCAAAGCATGTTATCTCAAGGCCCAGTATTAAATGGTCTAAATGTTAATTTTTCTTCTGGAGGAATAACCACCTCCTATACTTTTCAAACCTTTACCCCTAAATTTGGTTCTTTTTCTAGGGCAACATTAGATAGATTAAAATTAATAGCTAAAAATAGAAGAGAGCAACTAAAACTATTACGAAATAATACTATATTAAATAATAAAATAGCTCGCAAAAGATCTGCCGTTGATTATAGGGCTAATCCAATTTTATCCAAACAAGATGGTATAGGCAAGGCTGAATCTTTGTCTAGAGTATTTATAGGAGAAATGTTGGATTGGTGGAAACCCGGAGGAGCTTTATGTACTATAAATGGAGAAGTTTGTGAAGCTAGTGGGGATGATCAAAGCTCATTACGTCCAATAAGAATAGATAGAGAATGGCAAACCGATCCCGGTACGTCTACACCGTGTATAAATCCATGTAATGGTTGTAGTGATCGTAGTGTGCCAATGTATGGGCCTTATGAAGAAAAACTATCTATTTTTGATGGGAATAGATTGGAATCTAGTCCGGACTTTGGTGATGGTCCAATAGTACCAATCAGACATAATTCTCAAAGAACTGTTGTCGGTTCTGATACACTTACAAAACAAACATTGGAATTACGTTGGGATTATGAGAAAAAGGCTTTTATGAGTATGGATGGTCTATTGGGACCCATTTCTCTTAGCGGAGATGGTAACTTACCTCAATATGCCAAATATCAACCCAGATGCCATCGTCAAGCCCCACTATCTCCACAGCCACCATTTATATCGTGTTCTGGAGATCTTTCTATAACCGAATGTCCAGACGGGCCTCCGGGTTTCACGAGCGAAACTTGTGGTGTGCCAGTAGAAGTTCCATATTACAACCAAAAGATAGAACAAGTTTTCCAAAACCCTGTACAGAATCCTACATGTTGCCACCATCACGATGGTAGTGTTAGCGGTCATGTTATAGATGCCTTGGGTCGTAAAAGAAGTGTTGATCATCATATGATCATGAACCTTAATCCCGATCAAGATTATGCTGAAGATTATAGATTTTTGGGTTTGCGAGGTCCACTTGTTTTACATGCTTGGGGTTATGACACTTGGGGCAAGCCTATTCCTAATGAAGCCGATATCGAAAAAGATACGATGGAAGGCAAGTTTACGGATGCAAATCTAGTTGACAGATTTATGTGTGAATGGCTTTCTCGACCAGCAACATGGCCTGTTGGTCCTGTAGACTTGAGATTTGATAGAGATCGTGGGGTATGGGTGGCACCACCACAAGATTATAAAGTTACAGTAGTCGAATTATTAGATGACCTAGAGCCATTAAAGACCGCTAGAGCCAGATTAATAAATAAAGATCTAGAAGCAAATAAAGATTATGGTCCAGATTTATGGGGGCATTATGGAGAAAAATTAGAAGCTACAGATGATAGCTCATCGCCATACATTGTAATAGCTGAAGATAGAATAAAAGCCTCTTATGCTAAAGGAACTCGTGTTTATGCCCATTATGATACTTTTAGATGTAATTATATTATATTTGGAGCCGTAGAATCAAACAATAAATCTAGTGAAATTATTAGATTTAAATTATACGATGAATGTATACCTAGTGGAACAGGTTGCGATTGGTTGGCTTATGCTGGATACAGAGACAAATTTTTAAATAGTCACACAATAGGTGTTAGAATAAATTGTGATGGAGACCCTGTTAATGATGATGGCGAAAAAATTTATGCCGAAGATATCGAAAATCCACAAGATAAAAGTAGTATATTTATTAATTTGTATGATACTGTAGGGCAACACGGTCCAGCCTATGCTCTTTATACATCATTTGAAGAATGGAAAGATAAAGCACACAACGGATATGCTGCAAAAATTAGAACAGCACCAATACCAGTAGCTTGTTGTAGCGGAGAAGATCCCAGTAATTCCGGTAATAATCCATACGACATATGTGCTCCGAATGACCAAAATCCTGGACCCGAAGAACCATGTTATTCTGGAGCATGTTCTGGTTCTGAAAGTTGCACTCTGGGAGATGTTAGATGCGGATGTCCTGATCCTTGCTTAGAAAATTATGAAATTTTGTTTTTGGAAGGTTATGCGAGATTTGTACATGCTACATTATTACAAGATCTATATCCGGCTTGCGAAACCGATTATCCAGAAGATCCTTATAAGAGTGAGTGTCCTTGCGGAAATGCCGCAGCAAATATTGATGGCCAATTACATTACGGCAATACGCCTAATGGTATAAGACCCAAATATTTTACGGCTTCTGGAGAAACATCTTTTAGGGTTTTTGATCCGTTCTATAAAATAGAACCATCGGACATGGACGATCCTGGCAAACAATACAAAAGTCCTTTTAAGCGTTTAAAAGCTGGAGAAAGAGTACTAGCAATTTTTAATGAAAAAACAAAAAAATATTATATTTATGAATCAGAACAAATAGACACTTTAATCAAATTTGCTTTAATAGAAGATAAAAGAAGCGTGCATCAAATATGCACAGAAGCAGTTATAGTAGATAATTTAAATAGGCCCATCAAACTATCTGACGGCCAATTAATACAAAATGATGAAGAGCTTAGAGAAAATAAAATTATAGTTGTAGATACTATAGCAGATAAAGCAAAAAGAACCGATACCAATAATTTCTCATTATTCGGCCCTGCTTTAGGCTCAGACAGTTTACAACATCATTATGATGGTGAAGAACTTTTCCATTATGATAGAGGTGCTTATAGCGGTGTTGCACTAAGACCTTTCACTGGATTTGCTAAATATAGAGATCTGCTATGTTTAGATCCTTGTGAAGATTGTCCTGATAGTGGTTGCCACCCATCCGCACCATCTGGTCATGATTGTGAATTTACTGGACCATATAGAAAAATAGAAGTTCCCTCTTATGATATAATTACATTAGAAAATTTTGCTAATTTTGTCCAATTTGAAGTAGCTGAAGATATTATTGAACCACATGTAAATTATGCAGCTAATTATTATCATTATTATGATGGAACTCAGCCTATCGGAAGAAAACACGAATCTTCAGAATATCATCATGATAGATTAATTAATCTAAATGTATATGACATTATTCCAGAAGCAGAAGAGTGGATAAAACGTCCAAGCTATATAGTTGGTGAAATTATAGGAGAAAAGGGTTGGGGGTGTCATGGTATAGGTAAATTAGATTCCCAAAAATCTACAACAGATAAATTAGTATACAATATTATTGATGCTCAAACTCAAGCTTTATTTGGTAAGTTTAGAGTTTTGAATTGTGAAGGTGCTGAGGAATTAAATTATGGTGGACAAGCAAAAAATCATGTCATTTGCGACCCCAAAAATGTCAGAATACATTGGTTTGGTGGTGGTTTTGAATGGCCAGAATATGGTAGAGTTGAAGGAGACTTTTTAACTTGCAACCGCAGAGGCGGTGTTGTAATAAAAAACAAAGAAGAATGGACTGGCAAATGGTATCATGAACCTAATCCTAGTGGTAATAATGGTGCAGTAATTAACATTGGATTAGACGAATATTATATTTACGATGCTTATCCGATTGCTAAGGTTAAATTTGGAGAATTCACTATGCCTTCTGGTTCTGGTGGTCTATGCCCAATACCAGAAGATTGCGAAGAATTTTGTGATTATCTTGATGGAATACATCCAACGTGTTGTCACGACACCACTTCTCCTTGCATGGGGCCTTGGCTACCTTTTTCTGGTGCTCAATATGTTGCATATTGGAATGAAGATTCTAAAGAATATAACATTATCAACGCTGAAGAAGCTCCAATTTTAATAGAAGGAACTCTGGCTAACGCTATAACGTGTTGTGATGGTTTGGCGGATGTTGAGGCGTATGCTGCAAGTAGCGAGGGTTTTGATAAAGAGCCAGTCAAAACCTTATTAAAGAATGTTGATAATCCTAGAGGTTTTTGTGGATTTGCTGGAGATCAGGTTATTGTTCATAGGCGTGCTGTTGGTGATTGCTATAGATATATAGTATTGCATGTTGGCAAACCATGTACTTCTGGTGAAAGTTTAGATTCTGGCAATTGCTTATTGGGCGCCACAGAAGTTCCCCATGATATTTCTGGCTGTGATTATAGGTTTTTTAATGAAAGAATAGAATGTATACCGGGATATTCAGCTGGTGAAGTGCAACAATTAATGCACGGTAATGCTTTTGGTTTAATGTGGGAAAAAATACAATCTTATCAAACCAAAGTTATACATGGTTGTTGGGATGGATCACAAATTTGCGGCATAAGAGGTTATTCGGGTTTTGATGGCGCCGATATACTCGGTTCCTGTGTACCAGTTTCCAATCCCGCATCGTGTTGTCCAGAAAATGGAAGTGTATTTGTGCCTCCAGAAAGTGGTTTGGCTTGGGCGACTGCCACATATTTTGCATCTGCTAGCGGTTGCGAATGGGTTATAACTAATGCTGAATGCTGTGAAGATCCGTGTTTTATTTCTGGATGCGAGGAATGTATAGAATTTATAGAATCTAGTGGAATTTAAATATCATGCCTTCTCAGATAGGAAAATGTCCTTGCTGTAATTGCAAAAAATGTAAGTGCATAAGCATAGTGCAAAAAGGCGTCAAAGTAACTCCTTCTGGTTATGGGGGGTGGAGTCCTGCCCCTAAAATAATTTGCAAACAGAATAGTTTATTTGGTCAATTTATATTTGAAGATTCTTGCGATTGTGGTGGTGCAAACTGTTGTAGACAAAAGGGCTGTACAACTTCTATCATATGTTTGGAGAAAAAATATGTGTTTAGATTTAGAATACAAGGATGTCTTGAAACTTCACGAGATGGCAAACATATTGGCGCTATTTATTATCGCAAAATTGGATGCGGGGTTAAAAAAGCCAAATTTAAAAAAATATTAGAAATATCATCTAAAAAAAGTGGGCGTAAATGCTGTAGATCTAATCAACAAAAAACATGTGAAATTATTCTACCTAGAGGTAGATATGAATTTAAATTCACTGCTGATTCTGTAGATAATGTTGATCATTGCGTTAACATATTGAGATATTATGGCAAATGGTGCGCTTGGCAAAAAGATAAAAAAGTTTGTCCAAGACTACCTACCCCTCCAAAATGCGAATTATATTGTTGTTCTGTAGCTCCAATATCATGTGAAGATTGTATGCCAGATTATAATACGCTTTGTAAGGGGTATCAAGTCCTGGATTGTGAGAATGTTCCAGTAGTTTAATTTGATTTATTATTAGTTGGAACATATTTATGCCAACCTCTATTAGGTAGCCAATTTCCTTCTTCGTCTTTTCTTTTTGGAAATAATGTCTTACCTTTTTTATGTTGCCCAAAAGCAAGAATGGCGCCACAATCTGCGCATCGCAATTCATAATAGTCGTTATCTTCGACATTTCTTACGACAAATCTTATATTTGTGCTCCCACATAATCCGCATTTTTCTTCTGCAAATATTTCTTGAATTGAAGCTAGTTCTTTGAATATTTCCTTTTGACCATCACCCTCTAATTCAAATTCTAACTTATTTCCGACTTTATATTTTACTTTCATTTTTTTATCTCCATGAAGAATTGTAGCCTTTTATAGATTCTTTGATGTTCTGTGAATCTCTTTGCATTTCACTTAACTCTGTTATAATAGCTACAGCAGAGTTGTAGTCTATACTATATATATTACTGTTTTTTATTTTTATATTTAGTTCATCTACTAGCTTTAAAACATCAACGTCTATTCTTTTAGCTATAACGTCTATGAAATTTATTTGATTATTGGTAATTTTTGTTACCGAATCGCCATCCACATTATCTTCTATATCTTTAGCTATCTCTTCTGCTGCTACAACTTTTCTAAGTTTAAGTGCTCTTCTTAATGCTCGACCTTCTGCCCTAGTTTCAGCAACAGCTACAGGATGATTTCTATATATCTTGTCGCAGTTGCCCCAGTATACGTCTGCTGACCCGCTGACTGTACGATATTTAATATCTGAGTCAGTATCTATATCATTTAAAATAAACATTAAAGAATGTATCACAGTGGCCCGCTTTTCATTACTGATATCCGGTGTTTGAACTACATTTGACGTTGATTCAATCATAGTACAATTTAATGCTTTCTCAAATATACGTCTCAATCCATCTGTTGTAGGATTATCGCTAATTTTTTCATCGTCCGATAGAAGACTCAGAACATAATCTGTCCATTCAATATCGTTCGGTGTGGGTATTGTCACTGATACATTGTTCGTTGATTCGGTATCTGTTGAACAAGTGGCTTTGATTTCTGTCGATTCTGTTTTCTTGGGTCTTCCCATTATTCATCTCCTATGGTTAATACTTTTCCTTGTGATATGCTCTGGTTTTCAATATCTTTTATCAGAGATTTTAATTTTTGAAATATCACATAACTGCGAGCTTTAGAAAAATCTTTAGTTTGTTTTATTCTTATTAAGAACAATCCTTTTCCAATGATTAATCCTGTTTTTTTATCATCATATTTTTTATTTTTATTTAACGCCTGATCTCCCCAAACCGGAGCGAAATGTGATGGTCCATCAACCTCTATAGCTAAGTTTATGTTAGGCAAAAAAAGGTCGATTTGCAACTTGGTATTGGCCAATAATTGTTCTTTATGAAAATCTACCCTATAACCCATTTTTATCAGACTTTCCAATAAAAATTTTTCTAGTTTTGAACCAGTTTTGCTTGATTCTCTAACGGCTGCGTTGGCCTTACCTAGTATAACAGCTTTCTCATCTTCTGTTAATTTTTCCCAATTTTGTTTTGCTTTGAGTTTTCTCTGTAAAAGTACATCTTCATCAATATTTTTCCAATTTTCCATTACAGATTTACCGATTTTGTTTTTTGTTTCATCGCTGCGTTTTTTGCCTTTGGTTGGATGAGAATGTATGCCTGTTTTTATTGCGTTTTTTTGAGCCTCACTTTTGCTTCTGATAGGTATATTATATTTGATAGCATCTCTTCTAATTTTATTTGGATATGATCCAGCATCTTTCGCTATATTTTGAAAGCTTCTGTTGTTTTTTATATATTCTTGATATATATAATCTTGTTTTTGTTTGTCACTCATTTGAGAATATATCATATGTTTCTCCTTTAAAATGTAATGCATTTCGAATAAATTCTATACTAATTTTGTCGCACCATACTTCATCAACCTTTTTTAATAGTTCAAAGTATTCCATGCAATCTTTATTCATTATTTTGTTTTTACTATCTAGTAGGTAAATGATTCTGTTTTGAAAACCAAATACCTTGTTTATATCTTTTATATTTGTAATTAGTACATCTATATTCCTCATTCTTATATCGGTATAATGAATAATTGCTTGATGATTGATGTTTGGTATGCTGATTACATCATATATGTAAAACCAATTTTTATACGTATTCTCGATATAATTATTTATTATCGAATAATTTATATTTTCGTCAAAATATATAGCTAGATTTTTTTTCATGATATGTATTTTTTTGCAAAATCAGTGCTGTTAATTAATTTTTCTTTTTTTTGTTTTTGTTGTTTATGTTTGTTATCAGAAGAATATTCATAAAAATTAACGTTCAAAAAATTGCATATACCACTTGTTTCCTCAGTATCTGATACTATGTTATTGCTTGAATTAATTAAATTGTGTAAATCTTTACTACTTGTTATATGTCCACAATATTGATAATGAAATTCATGGGATATAGGACTCAAGCTAAATATTTTCACACTTGAATCTCCAAATTTTATAGTTTTATTGTGTAGATATTTTTTGTCAAAATTTTTGATTATTAATATGCAATCATAAATTTTTTCTAGATTTATTTTAATATTACTATTAAATAAAAAGTAAGGAAGATCATAAATTTTATGATTAATATCTTCAATATATTCGAGTGGTATTTTTTCTTTATAATTTTTGTTGATTAATACAATGTCTGGTTTTACTAAATCATAATTATCATAAAACGAATAATCGCTATTGCTTTGATATATTTTTACACTAGAGTTATAGGCATATGCAGAAGATATGGCTTCTACATTAAATTGATGATCAAATACTAAAATTCTTGACATAATATCGCTTTAGTTTTTGTAAGTTTTTATTATTATTAATTTCGTACACAAATTGTGATTTTTTTATGAAATTAGGTCGCATGTCTACTCCCAAATTTATCATTTTATTTATTATCTCAAATGCGAATAAATTATCAAGGTTTTCTTCTTCTAACACACTTTTTAAGACATTTATATCTTTTTTTGATATGTAATATATGCCACAACATCCATTTCTTAAATTATAAAATAAATTATGTATTTTATTGTTTTTAATAATAGATCCTATCTTTGTTTCTTTTTCAGATATAAAAACTTGCGATGTTGAATAATCAAATCGATTAAAAATTTTATGAGATAATAAAATTCTATTGAATAATATTAAAAGATTGTGGTTATCATCGATATTGTCTATTGCTAGTTTAATATTAAAACCATTATTATGAGTTAAGAATTGATCATTATATACCAATTTTACATTTTTGTGTGAATAATTTTTTAAATTTTCAAAATCATGTCCGCCGACATAAATGATTTGTTCGATATTTAATTTCTTTTTTAGGTTGTACACTTGATTTTCTAATATCGATTTGTTTTTAGATATATGTAAATTAGAAATGACACCCAATGATTTCATTCCTTTGATAGGCTTAGAACCTAATATAATAACATTAGTCAATGGTTTCATATTTAGTATGCAATGTATGGGTTTGTAATAAATCTATATTTCTCATAGTTTTACAATATTGGACTGTAATATATGAAAAAAATAAGTTGGTGTCTATATCTATACATCCAAAATTTTTACCGCTATCTATAAATTTTTGTATATTTAAAATTGAGTTTGTAGGTATGCATTTTTTTAAGTTTGCCAAAAGATAAAACCTATCTATAGGGCAACTTTTTATTATTGATTCCATCATTTGATGGTCATCCATATCTCTATCTACAAAATTTTGTATTCTCCATTTGATATCAGATTGCAAGTTTTGAAAAACTTCCATAATTTCTTTATTAGATATTGCGTATTTTTCCCAACTTTTTTTGCTTATCAATATCCCTTTTGGTTGTATAAACTGTTTAGATAAATTGTTGACATATTTTAAAAATGTTTCTTTGGTATCTTCTTTATCTAAATTAATTATTGTTATGTATTTTAATAAATTTTCTGATTGTATTTTGGTTATAAGATAATCTATAGTTTGGCTTTTTTGTTTTTGTAGCCATTTATCATCTCTATAGCCCAAACACTTCTTATTATTTATAACAAAAAAGTTTTTTTCATCGTCATATACTTCTAATATTTCTATACCAAGGTTTCTGTATTTTTTTATATAATCTAATTCACAATCAGTTTGCGTAATATCTTCAAATTTTGCAAATACACAGTTTTTGCACGGCGTGTGTATTATGGATATCTTATTATTTTTATTCATTGTTTGTTAATCGTCCAGCAATTATGTATATATATAAGGTGTCTGTTTTTATAGTTTTATATTGCAAGTTATTTTTTTGTATTGTATTTACTAATGTAGCAATATTATATATTGTTGTTTTGTTACATAAAACTTTATTGATATGCTCAATATTTATTGAATTATCAAGATAATTTTCTGCTATTATGTCTATGTTGTGACATATAATATATACATTTCCAGATAGTCTCAATTTTGATTCTATTATTAGTAATAATTTTGATATGTCTGGATATATTTCTAATATATTGCTACAATATAGATTTTCTACAGAATTATCTGGTAAATTTTCTAATTCTTTTATTGATATTGTTGGGTAATCGGTATTTACGCCTAAAACATTAGGATATGTCAATGTGTATGATTTATTGCTCATTTTGTATATTTAAAAGATATTGATTGATTTGATTTAGATGTAGAAAGCTATAGTTAGAATATGAGTTTTTAGTTTTTAGATATAACTCCATATCGGCTGTAATCATACTGATATCGCATATAGAAACTAATCTATTATAGTTCTGTTTTGTATCAAACAAAGACGAAACGTTTCCATGATTAACCACCACTATTTTGCTTAAAAATTTTTTATATATTGGTAAAATTGTTTCTAGCTTATCGAGGTCTACTATATATATGTCATATACTTCAAACAAAGATATGTTTTTATAATCAAATATGTTAAAGTAACTATCGCTAATATATTTTATGATATTTTCTTTGTATTGAGTATTTAATAATAAATTTATTGGTTTGGTGTTTGTTGTATATTTGTCTATAATTTTAGAAACAATTGTCATCGAATATACCTCTTGGGTTGAATTTGAGATAGCAATCATTTTCTATATTTTTGTTCATTAATGTATTATATATTAAAACAAGTTTTTCTTTTATAGATTCGTCTAATATGTTAGGATATAAATTAAACTCATTAAAATATGATTGTGAATAATTTACAAAATTTCTAAAACTAGACCTATACGTTTGTATCAAATATTTTGGATCAAAAAATAAAATATCAGAAATATCACATATTGATATACAAAATTTCGACATTTCGTGAGCTAATAAAACATGGTTGTTTGTTCTGTAGTCTATATTAATATAGCAGTCTCCATCCTTGTGGAATTTAACGTATGAAGCTTTATCCATCCATGGGTTGCCAGATATAATTGTTACCAATTGGTTAATTAAACTCTTGTTTATAAAAACCATATTATCAGTTATATTTTGTAATATTTTTTGAACAGGTTTTTCTGTATCCGAATTGCAAGAATTATCAACAAATATAGACAGTTTAACATTTGATGTTTTATAGAAAGTTGCAAGAAAATTAAAAATTAAGTTTTCCAAATTTTGTATTTGAGAAAGATCTATTACTGTATAATAGTTTATGATTTTATCATTTGATGATAAATTGTCGTGTTGGGTTATATCTATCGGATCAGTTAATAACATAGAATCATGGGGGTATCCTACGATTTTAATTTTTTTTTCATCTACTATTTCAGACAAAAATATTTTGTAATTTTTATCCCAAACCCATATTTCATCGAATAAAGATATTTTATTTTGTATGCTAGGTTTTCTAGTTATAAAATGATCTGGATTATATATTACTATATTTTTGTACCCTTGATGTACTTCTAACAAATCGATTGGAATATATTGTATTATTGTATCAATATTTTGTTTTTGAAAATTATATTCGCACAATTGTTCTACAAACTTTGGCACATTGATACTGCTAAAATCCGGAACATTCTCCATGCAAACATCTGTTGTTTTGCCTAAAATTTGGGCAATACAGTATGATAAATACCCATCTTTTGTTGCAGATTCGTAACTTGACAAATATAATTTTTTATTTGTTGTATGCATACAAAATATAGTCTTCCACTAATTTTTCTTTAGAGCAGCGTAATTCGTCTATGAAGGCTTTCATATTGGTGTATTTTTCCAGTTTTTCTAGTGCTTGGTTTTTATCAAATGGAACAATCTTGTTATTACTATCCCTACTAATGCCATAATCCATTTCTACTAAAGTAGTTTGTATAAAATTGGTGAACATTAATTTTTTATCGAGTATAATATTTTCGCATATGTCTTTTATTAAATCAAAATTAGATAATTTGTTGTTAATATAAATTTTTTCAGATAAAGAGTATTGCTTTTCTTCTTGCCAATTACAATTGCTGGATATATCGATATCGTCAAATATTTCCTCCCAAATTTTGCTTATATTATCCCAATTATAAAGCTCTTGAGTTTTTTTGCAAACTTCCACTTTTTTATTGTTTTTGTATACAACATCCGAAGATATATAATCATTTATTAATCCAACCGTATGTTCTATATCTGGATAAGCTCTTTTGGCATGGTTTTCTATTTCATAAGAAAGAGAACTCAAATTTATTGCGTAACCACCAATGTTTCTTACAATTTCTGACATCGCACTATAATCAACAGACATAACTGGTACGCCACAAGCAGAAGCTTCTATTTGTGGCATTCCAAAGCCTTCGCATACCGCATATTGTATATACAGATCAAACATATTGTATATATCAGACAAGTCTTCATCCGATATACCATCGGAAGTACTGCTTAATGTACATTGAAAATTGTTACATTTAGGACAAAATGTTTGTGGTCCTACAAACTTAGACGGGAAAAAATGTGAACAACTTTTGCATTTATAAGTAAAATAAACATAATTAGTAATGCCAAAATCTAATAACAGTGAAGGTATATTCCAACCGGCCATTTCCGGAAAGGTAGTATGCAAATATAAAATAGCATTAGAATTTTTTTCTCGAACTTTGGATAAAACTTCGAATAATCCAGGTATTAACTTTCTTCTTTGATTGCGCATTACTGATCCGATAACAAAGCTATCCTGAGGTATACCGAAATCAGTTCTTCTGTTACGTTTAGGTTTAAATATATCTGTATTTATACCTGCAGGAGTAGTTTTTGGCCAAAGATTATCAAATTTTTTTAGATATTCTTTAGCCCATAATGTATAAGGCACCAAAACATCGGCAGTATTAAAAGACGTCAACCATTCTGTTTTTTGCGGTATAGAATCCATTGCTGGCATTATTACCCATTTAAAAAACCTTCTAAGAGGAGAAGATGATTCGAAATCAAACATCCAAGGATCTCTTACATCAAAAACTATATCTGGTTTAAAGTCTAAACATACTATATCAAATCTCCAATGACCAAACTGATTAATAGGACTCGACTTATATTTTTTAAATCTCTCATCTTTTGCATCAACACCGTTTGCATAGTACATCCAAGGTATGGATTTTGATCTTGGGTCGTTTACGGTTCCATAACATCCAAGTTCTGCTATTTCGTATTTATCGGTTTTATATAATCTAGAAAGAATTTCTCGACCATAATTGGCATAACCAGAATTTAAAAAACTGGCTTCATTGCATAGCAGTATTCTTTTTTTTCTCATAGTTTCAGTATATGCAAAATAGCCGGCGACCGTTAAATCGCCAGCTATTCCACATAATTAATTGGTTTTTCAGAATGCGACGGCTTCGACTTCTTCGTTGGCCTTATCCGTATTTTTCTTTTTAGAAAGCTTAGCAATTTTAGCAAAATTACTAACTCTAACTTTCATTGTCGAATGCTTTACGCCATCCTTTTCCCATGAATCATTTCTCAATGAGCCTTCAACAAATACAAGATCTCCCTTTTTAAAAGTTTCAGAGATTGTATCTGCTCCAGAATCCCATGCTTCACATGGAATAAAAGAAGTTATCTTATCCCGGGATCCATCGGCTCTAGTAAATTCTCTAGAAACAGCAACGGTAAAATTTACCACCGAAGTACCCTTTTCTCCCACACTTCTTAATTCAGGATCACGAGCCAAATTACCACGCAAAATAACAGTATTCATATAAATTACCTTTCACTTATAAATGTTGAAACCAATGACACTCAACGGACCTTATTCTTATAATAACATCTGGACCAGGATCGGTCAAGCCCTAGACTTGCCATATTTTTTTAACTATCAACGAGTCTCCTTCCTTGTTCTTATTTCCACTTATAACTACAGTGTTGCCTGGCTCTATCAGATCTTTAAATTCTGAAAATGCTTCTGGAAACAATATCACAGAGTCCACACTTCCTATTGAATCTGAAATCGTAACAAAAGCCATTTCACTGCCTGGATTTTTTCCTTTTTTTGTTTTAGTTATTTTTACATCTATTATTTCACTAGCAATACTAATTGTTTTTAATAAAGTATTCTTAAATTCTGAACAAGTAATATTAGCCCCCAAATGATCACAACCATCTATTTTTGAACACGTTAAGGCTACTCCTAGAATAGCGTACTCGTTATCCGCTATCCATTCGGGGCTATCTATAAGCGTATATGGGGGATTTTGTAAGATTTTTAAAGCATCAGATATAGCTTTATGTCGTTTAGAAGAAGATAGCATCTGCCCTCTTCCTGTGGGCGATTCCAAAACTTTCGATAACAAATCTTCTGTGCTTTCAAGACCTATTAAACATTCATTATTCAATATATTCGAATATTCTTTACTAGTAAATACAGACAAACAATTTAAACACGCTATCATATAGTTTCTACTGTATTTCATGTAGTCTAAACCTCCGGCAGTAATCATATTTTTCACTGCGGATGAGTTCATATGTCTTAATATTTTTATATAAAGTTCTGGAAACTTTATGTTTGGTATATCAAAGTTATTATCATCAATTATTTTTTTTAATTTTTTATATACGGATAAACCAAAGCCTTTTATATTGGTTAAACCGAAGCATATTTTTTGTTCGTGCAAAAGAAAATTTTCATTCATCAGCCTTAAATCGGGTAGCATCACGCTTATGCCCATTTCTTTTGCATTATTCACTAATTCTCTAATTTCTCGTTGTGGATTAATTTTGTCTTTAGCAAACATTAAATACGACAAGAAAAAAACTTTAGGGAAATGAGATTTTGCATAAGCTGACAAAAATGCATTAAACGCATAACTAACCGCATGAGACTTATTAAAAGAATATCTTTGAGATTTTTCGATCCAATTAAACAATTCTGTAGCTTCTGAATTAGAAACTATATTTAATTTCTTGGCGCCAGATATAAACTTTTCTTTAAGTTTCGCCATTTCTTCTGGTTTTTTCTTGCCGATTGCTTTACGTAGCATGTCTGCTTGTTGCAGATCAAAACCAGCTATTTTCTGAGCTATTTGCATAGCCTGTTCTTGATAAATCATTTCTCCGTATGTTTTATTCAAAATATCTTTTAAGGCAGGATGGAAGTAGTCTACCGCTTCTTTTCCATTTTTTTTATCTATATAATGATTAGTTACACTCTTGCCTTCTCTAAAAGCTTCCAAACATCCTGGTCTCATTATGCTAACTAAAGCCGCTAGTTCTTCTATATTTGAAGGTTTCAATCTTTTAGCAAGAGACTGTCCTAATCTGGACTCTAATTGAAAACACCCTTTGGTGTTTCCATCTGACAAGATTTGCCACGTTCTTCGACAACCTAAATTAATTTTAGATATATCTAAATTAAAATATATATTTGGTATCTTTTGTTCTTTGATAATATCAAAAGAGCATCCGCAAGATTTATAAACAAACTGTTTCATTAGCCAATAAAAGAATTCTGGAACTTGATTTTTTTGAATAAATTTCTATGCAATCTTAAGAATCTAATAAGTATTTCTGCGGTGTCTTTGACGTCTTTAAGAGCATCATGAGCATTTTCTCCAGATATACCCATATATTTTCTAACATTGTCAAGAGTTAGGCTGTCTAAATCTGAAGATCCCTCAAACCAATAAAATAACAAATTCATGATATCCACAGTATCTCTAGGATAAAATAAATCAGTATTACCTTCCTTGTTTAGATTTTTATATTTTTTGCTCAATCTTTCTACTATTTTAAGATCAAATCTAAATATATTATATCCTGCAGCTATAGGAGCGCTAAACATAGATTTTCTACTGCTGCGAGTATGATAATTTTGTAAGTATTGAACAAAACAATTCCAAGACTGTGTTTGGTCGGGATATTCTTTCCAATTTGATAAAACTTTTTTAGGTGTTATGCCTAAAATTTTACCGTGCCAATCCAATATGTCTGAATCATCGTAAGGGTTTTCGTCTTGAGATTCTGATAGTTTATCCGGCTTCAGATTAATATTGAACTCTGAATTGTCTATAATTTCTAACTTTACTGGATCTATCATGACAGCAGCTATTTGTACTGGGCTGCATATAGATGGATCAGATCCGTCTGTCTCCATATCGAAGACACAAATTTTCCTATTTTTTATAAGCATTAATCAGTTATTATCTGTTACTTTGGTAACTTCCTCTAATGGCTTAATAACAATCTTGGGGTTGGGATCACCAGTTAATCTAGCATTACAACCAACTTTACAACAAGAAACACGTTCCTCTTTAACTTTAACATGTTCAACATTGTTGTATAGAAATTTTTCACCTACTTTTAATTCAAAGAATTTCATTATTTATACTCCCTTAGAAACGAACACATATACCATATTAGTCAAGAAGCAGAACCGGTCAACCCGCTAAAAATTCGCGTACTTTCATAATTTTATCCAACAATGCTACGCCCAATATATCAAATTTAATTACACCTATTGATTCAAGATCAGACATCTCCATACCTGCTATAGTTTGGCCGGTTTTACTATCATAAACCATAGGACATATGCTGGATAAATCTTGTGCGGACACAGCAATTCCTGCGGCGTGTTTTGATTGATGGCATTTAACGCCCTCTAAACGTATGGCCTGTTCAAATCTTTTAGACAAAGGGCCGTGCAAAGAACCATCAGACTTTATCTGACACCACTGTTTTAATTTTTTGCCTTCGTTTTCTAATGCCCATTTTATGATTGATGCTTCTCCGTACTCTTCTTTCATTTCCTGTAGATCGTCGGCAATTTTTGCTTCATCTGGTATATTTTCAGTAATCTTATTCATTTCATCAAAAGATATTGTGTCATACACCCTTAAAACTTCTTTCAATGCCCCTCTACCTTTTAAGGTATTATACGTTATCATCTGACTAACTTTATTTTCACCATACATATTTTTAATATGTTCGATAACCAATTCTCTTTTTTCTATTGGTACATCTACATCAATATCAGGCATACTAATTCTACCACCAACATTCCTTCCTGCGTTATAGAATCTTTCAAAGATAAGATCATATTTTATAGGATCGATAGTGGTAATTCCCAACAAATAAGATACTAAGGCCCCAGCAGCACTTCCTCTGCCTGGACCCGGAAGCCATTTATTATCTTTAATAAAGTCTACTATGTCTTTTACTATCAAAAAATACCCAGATAAATTTGCGGACATTAATACGTTTAATTCGTAATCTAGTCTATCTTTGTAGGTTTCTGATAGATTGTTTTCTAAAATTTTTTGATACGTAATTTTTTTCAAATACTCCGCTTCTGTATAATCCCCTGGACATTTAAATGGAGGAAGTCTTGGTTCATCCAAGATATTAAAATTTTCACACATTTGATTTATTAGGTGAGTATTGCCCAATTCCTCTTCTGTATGAAGCAGACTCATTTCTTCGTTAGACAAAATGTAAAAATTGTCTGATTTAAAAAATGTTTTTAATCCAAAGTCCTCGTTGGCTAGCAATTTTTTAGTTACATTTGGTATAGTTGTTTTGAGATTATTGCATAATAATATTCTTTGATCTACGGCATCCGTTTTATTGGCATAGTGAGCATCTATGGATGCGACTAAATTAATATCCAACAATGATTTATTTTCTCTATAAAAATTAGTTAATAGCTTTTGAGAATCACAATTTTCTCTATCCATCAATTGAGCTTCGATAAAAACATTATTTTTACCAAACATTTCTTTTAAGATATCTATTTTGGACTTGGCTATAGTAACAGCATCACTGTTAAGTTTATCTTGACACAATATATCATTTGATACTACAGAACCGGGGTGTCCTGTCATGCATATAAAATTTTCTAAACTATACTCGGATAATTCAGATAAAGATATTCTGGGCTTATGATAAAAATATTCTTTGCTATTGGATTTAGATACGATCTTTATAAGCTCTCTCCAAGCTTTTATATTTTTGCACAAAATGAGCATATGAGATAACTTTGAATTATCTTTGGATTGTATCTTTGCAGATTCTTTACAGATGTATAATTCTATTCCCAGAATAGGCTTGATGCCTTCTTTAGACATTTTTTGATAAAATTGAACATTTCCACTAATTGTTCCATGATCGGTTATTGCACAGGATTCGATGTTTAGATCACAACATCTTTTTGCTATTTGTTCGGGTTTCGATAATCCGTCCAAAAGGCTATAGTGAGTGTGAACATGTAAAGGTATATATGAATTCATTCTATTGAGCCTGGAGCTTTGTATTTTCCAACATTGTAGCCCGGAGCTGTGTATTTGTCAATGACTGCATTTAAGCCATGAAGCTCCGTATCGTGTTTAATTTGTTCACATTTGGTCATATGTGAATTTTTAGGCGTCACTTGATTGTCTCTATATTCTATAAGCGGCTCATCAAATGATGTTTTACCAAAATGACAAAGTTTGTTGCATTTCCAGCTTCTATTTAATTTTGGTTTTTTGCATCTTTTAATTTCTTCAAATTTTTTCCTTATCATGTTTTCCGTTTCTGGAAGCTGACTTCTATCGTAATTCATACTAAATATACCGCCATCATTGATGAAATATATACTTACTATTATGTGATCTATATCAGGATATAGCATACTAGCAGCATAATGATACATTCTTAATTGAGGATCTTTTTCTAGTTTAGAAAAAGTTTTCTCTTGTCCAGTTGCCCAATCGAGCCTTCTGCCAGTTTTGTAATCTATTATTTCTAAAGTTGAATCATTTGCCTTGGCTATAAGGTCAATAGTGCCTTTTATGGCCAAATTCCCCTCCAAATCATTATATTTATAATACGCCCAAGGTTTTGTGATTTCTATATCAAAGTGTTGTTCCGGTTTAACAATATTTTGCGTTCGTGGATCAAAGATACCATTATGGTCTGTGAGGGCTCTGTAGACCCAAGAAACGCAGTCTTTTAAGTCTTTATCCGACCAATCATGGTTTTTAAACCGACTGCTGTAATAATGGTAAATAGTATGAATTATGCTATCAAGATCATAATTATTGATATCTATATTTGGTATGATTTCATCATCGTAGTTATTTTTTTTATTTTGTTGACAGAGTTTAATACCGGCCAAAATTTCTAAAACTTTATGAACTATTGTACCTTTATCGGCCTTTTTATTAGATGGACTACGATGGCCTAATACGTATTCTATGAAATATTGTTGTTCGCACATACAATGTGTTCCATAAGAACTACTGCGTAAATATGTAATAATTATGATAGCACCTTTTTATTTTTTAAAAAGTTAAGTATAACCTGATTTTGTTCTGGGATAGAAAGATTTTCGTTATAGATTACAAGATCGAAATTTTGTGAATCATAATTAGATTCATCTAAAGCAGTTTCGCTTTCATGATCAGAATTGTATGGATTTCTTGTTAATTTTATTACCAGACCGCCAACCGCTTTTACTGCCTCAACTTCATTAGGGAATCTACAATCTGCGATTATGGCAATTTTGGGTTTTTCTTTTTGTATTTTATTTATAGTAGCACTAGACCATACGTTATGTTTCATTTTGCGAAAGATATTTGTGCCAACAAACTGCATAACTTCTCTTGCGGTCATTTGTTTTCCATCATCCCAATAACAATCCACTAATTCGTTTTTTTGATCATCGGAACCATAACACTGGTCGTGCGTTAAGCCTAATACTTCGATGCATATGTTTTCTTTTAGGGGATCTGCAAAATTATATATTTTGGCTTTATTAAAACCTTCTATTTTTCCGTTAAAATATTTAACTACAAATTCTGAACATGTAGTTTTACCAGACTGTTTTCTTCCTGCAAACGCTACAATTTTAGTCATAAATGTTTTCCTTGATATAATTTTTAATTTGTGTTTGTATTTCTTCTGGGGTCATATCCCCCACATCATTTTTAGTTATTTCGGGACAAAATATTCTATAGGTTTGGGAAAACTTTTTTATGATTTGTTTTTTAGCAGAAGCTCCTGCCGCATCATTATCGGTCAAAATCACAATATTCATAGCCCCCGACATGTCTAATAAAAATTTTTGTTTTTGCCCAATGCTAGAACCAAATATAGCGACAGAGTTGTGTATAGAATTTTCTTCTAATCTCCAAACATTGCCGGGGCTTTCTACTATTATAACAGTTTTGGTATTCTTTATATGATCTTTTGCAAACCATAGGTTGTATAAGGTTTCTTCGGCCTTAAAGCCTTTATTATGTCTCCACTTAGAATATGAGAAAAGATATTTATCTGGACATTTTTTAGACTGGTCATGGAAATATCCGCAATTGTCACATTTTTCGAATATGCTTCTACCTGTACATCCAATCATGTACTTATAATCAACATCATATATCGGCACTACCACTCTTTGATACATAGGTTTGCCATAGCTATTACAAAATCCTACATCATATTTATCTAATATGTTTTCGGAATAACCTCGATTCAAATAATATTTTGCTGGAATTTGTAAAGAATTTCTAATGGTTTTTCTAGTTATAAATTGATTGTTAAATAATGGTTTGTTATTTATGGTTTTTATATTTTTAACAAATTTTTGTTTTTCATTATTTTTAATTTTAGGTATTTTTGTTAAATCAAGTTTTAGAAAATTTTCAATAAATTTTAAAGCCTCTTTAAACGATATTAGCTTATCGCCATCCTGTTGCCAATTATGTTTTCTGTGGGATAAAATACCTCTAATAAAACCTATAATAGAGGGCATAAATATTTTTTCGCACTGATGGGAACGACATTTCCAATTACCTCTATAAACTTCTCCATAAGGATATATATTCAATGCTGTTGTATTGTCTCCTCCATGCACGGGACATGCAGAAATAAACATCTTATCTGTTTGACGATATTCGATGTCAAAATAGTCCAGCAATTCATCTATACGATCAGATAATTGATCGCTGATGTTTTTCAGTTGTTCTTGATCAAGCGAATGGGATTGCTTGGTTTTGTTGTTCATTGTCAATAATGAATCCATCATCAGAGCCATCGTTAGAGTTTGAATTTAAGAGTTCTATCCTAGTTTTACCTTCTGTAATTTTAGCACACCAACCTTTCATATTACAATTTATATAATCGTTATCGTCTAAACCACCTCCGTGTCTACTAATAACAGGAACCAGTTTACGATTGCCATTTTTAGCACCATCTTCGGCTATTTCTTCATCTGTTTTGCGTTTGAAGATTGTAAAATTACTACATAACCAAATGATTCTATCAGAACCAGAAGCTGTATCTGTAGTTTCTTTAGTTATACCATCTCTATTTAGTTGTACAAATGCAACTATTGGAACTTTATACTTTGTACAAAAATTGTGTAACGCAGTCATCATAAAACCAAGAACTTGGTATTCTTTAAGGTCTTGTGAAATACCCTGAGAATCCATAAGTTTTAAATAGTCATAAAATATAACACAGTCTTTTATTGAACCATCTTCATTGGTTCCTACAACTTTGGAAACCCATCTTCTCATTAATGAGAGCTGCTCGTCAAAACTCTTACCCGCTATAGATTTATAATAAATAGGCACATCAGAAAGTTCTTTAATAGCTTCCTGTATTTTTTGACGCTTAGAGGAAGTGTTAGAAAATTTACCAGTCTCAATATCGTTTATATCTATTTCTGTCATCATGGCCAAAAGTCTGTTGAGATGATCTTCGTGCGTCATTTCTGTGTCTAGATTAAGTACAGGTATACCCTGTTTTGCAATATGCAAACCCATATTATCTACTAACAAAGTTTTACCCGTTTTAGGTCTAGCGGCAATCACATTTACTGTGCTTTTTCTTAAACCTCCACCTATAGATTTATCATAAACAGGAAAGCCTGTAGATATACCGATTTGATCTATAGGATTCTGTATCAGATTCTCTATATAGTCTTCTAGGTCCTTGCTAATTAATATAGGATTATTATCGTTATCATTAAGTTTATTTGTAAAATCAAATACAGTGTCTTCTGCAACATTCAATATCTGTGATATACTTTCCGTTCCATCAATATCTAATAAATTTTCTTTTGCTGTATCTAATTGTTTGTATAGAGATCGAGCTATCGATAATTTTTTAATTTTTGCAGAAAACTTGGCTATATTATTTTGACTTGTATTAAAATGCAAAATAGCTTTTAAATGCTCTATCTCTTCATCTCGCGATAGTATCTGATATAAATTTAATTCTTGAGATGATGACAATATTGATGGTAAATCAATTTGCTTAACATCATGTTGGTCAAATAAATTTTTTAGACACTTGTAGATGATTATATTGCTATCGACAGTAAAACAAGACTCATCCAGAAGCTCTTCCACATCGACATATAAATCTTGTCCAAATTGAATCAATCCAGACAGAACTGCTCTTTCGGCGGATACATCAGTTAACGACATAGTTTATATTAGCCTGAGGATGTTGAGCATTTGTTACATTTATATCTATCTCTAGACTCCGGTAAAATTTTAGCATTTATGGTATCTTCTTTACCACAAACTCTGCATTTAACTTTTATCAAAGACACCGACCTATTTCTGGGAGTAGGAGCATATTGTGCAAGTTTTTTATCTATAGTTGTATCTGACTTATGCATATTCATTTCTGGCATTTCTAAAAACTTATTTTGATGCTCTTCATACGATCTACCCCTTTTTTCTTTGAGTGTTTTGGTATGACTTTTGTTTTTGGAGTTTTTTGTTTTGGGTTTTTCTATTTTTGCATCTACACTTTCATCGTGTATTTGTTCTTCATTTTCTACCACCAGCTTTTGCAAAATACCTATCAAAGCTTTTACATCGTTTTTATCAAGTTCCATGTTTCACCTTATTTTTTTGTATATTCATCAGTATATTGGATAAGTTATTTAGAGAATTAGCTATATAAGATAATCTATTAATTCTTTGTTGCGCATATTTTTTAATTTTATTCAACGAATATGCTTTTTCATTATGCTTTATAGCTTGGATAGATTTTTCAACAAAGCCATAACCTTTATAAGAATTCAGCTCATCTGCAATTACGGTTTTTATTGTTTCGTCAGCCCAATTAAATCTTGCTTGTTCTCTATTAATAGTTCTTTGGGTATGAAAACTAAATTGTGCTAATCTATAAGCTATTTGACCACAATCCTCTGGAGTTAATTTTTCTATTTCATCTCTACTCATGGTTAAGTATGAATTTAACTCAGATTCCGCCATAATTCCAGGATTATATTGTGGTAAACCCATGGATGTTTCATATTCATCTAATATGGTATCCCAATAGGATACTTCTTCTTTAGAATTCATAGTTTTTGTATTCTTTGTTTCCATTGTTCCAAATTTTCGTTGTATGGTAATTCTATATATTCTAGATTGTTATTTTCGCACCAATTCTTTTTTTCTAAATCTCTTTTTTTATGTCTCATAAATCCCAAAGCATTAGAATGATAATGGGCTACAAACTTATAATGTTGCTCTCCGTGAACTTCTATAGCCTTTTTTAATAAAGGTATGTAAAAGTCCAAATACAGTGTTTCTGTTCTTCTAAGAGGAATAGGCACTTCTTGTAAAACGGGTATTGTGGGATATAGGGTTTTTAATAATGCTAGTGTTGATTTATGTAATGAAGACTGTTTTTTTCGATTATTATTTATATGCCCCAATATATTCCATTTTACTCGATTACCATCTAAATCAATTACAAATGTCATTTGAGTCCCATTGTATTTTTAATTTGATCATACAAAGAATCATAGGCATCTTTGTTGTCTACCAAATATTGCCTAACCTTTTCTAGGCCTTGTAATTTTTGTTTATCTTTTTCTTCAAGAAATGATAGTGTATACCAAGATCCTGCTTTGGTTATTAAGCCCATGTCTGAGGCCAAAGTGGCTAATTCCATAGCCTTATCTATTCCTTGTCCATATCGTATATAACTTGTTATAGTTCCTCCAGGAGGACCAATAGCTGAACATTGAGTTATCCATTCAATTTCTTGTCCTATTTGAGTTTCATTATTTTGTGTGCCTACCATCCAGGGTTTATGGAATTTGGCTCTTAGCTTAACATCTGTTTGATATGCTACGGCCTGTCCAGATTTTTCTTTCCACTCTACATTGCCATATCCAGGGTTACCCATCAAATGAGTGATACCTATTACTATGGTCCTATTAACAGGTATAACGTTTGCTACTTTTCTACAAAATTTAGCTAAAAGCTTAGCCCCATCTGCTCTTTGCATTTTATCCATATCCGACGTTATCTCTGCTTCAGTACATAGTGCAGAGTACGAGTCTATTATTAAAACACACTCAGGCTCTTCATTAATAATTCTTTCAGCAATTTGTAAATATTCTTCGGCATGCAGAATTTTTCCTGTTTGAGATCCTATGATATGAAATCTATCTAAATCTAAACCAGATATTCCTTCTAGGTCTCGTTTTTTCAATCTACCTTCTATATTTAGGTAGTACACTGTTCTCGGACCCTTTTCGCCATTATACTCCGGTTTTTGTGCAGTTGCGGCGAAGTCTAAGCTCGTAGTTGTTTTACCACACTTTGGCTGACCTGTAAGAATAACAAAACTTCCTTCTGGTATTCCTCCTCCTAGGATAATGTCCAAAGCCGGACTAACAGGTATAGTTTTTAAATCTTTATCTATTAAGGCTTTGCCGTCTATAATTATGTTATCGCCAAAATTTTTTGTTACAGAATCCTTAATCGCCATTATCTATTTCCTCTAATTTTGATAATATATTTTTTTTTGCTTTGTTTTGCTTTGTCTTTGGTTTGTCAATTCTATCAATCTTTATAGATTTTTTATGAGTTTCCGACAACTTAGCGACCTCTTGTGTTATTATATCTATCAGGTGAGGCGCTCGCAAAGAATAAATTTTTTGTCCTTTTGGGGTTTTGAGCGCTCTAATGATGGGTATAATGTCGTATTTTTTCAAGAGTTTATTGGCTGAAGCTATTTGATTGCGAAAAAATTTCTCCCATTTGGGACTTTGCCAAAATTTAAAATGCAAATCTTCTTTGTTAATTTTTGCTTTATTTTCGCATATCAATTCTGTCAGATATTGAGCTGCAGAAACATCCTTACCATTAGAATATTTGGAAGGATACTTATTATTTGCCATCTTGATTTGGTCTAAAAATATGTTTTTGGTTTCTGTTTGTTTGAGGATCTACATTTTTTTTAACGGTGTCATTCATCATAGAGGCTTCTTGTGTCATAATCATAACATGGTTACTTTTTTTCGCCGAAGTTTGATTAATCATTAAGTTTTTGCTTACGATTTTCTTTGCGGCAGATTTGGAAGCTGTTTTGATAGGATCAGATTTTTTTGTATTTTTACTAGATTGATTTTTTTCTATTGTAGATATAACCTGTTTTGTTGTAATCTTTAATTCTGACGCAATAGTATCTTGATCTTTTCCAATATGGTTTAACCAATTTATTGCATATATTTGGGTTTTATTAAGTCTAGCCATTATTCAGCCTCTCTTTCAGCATTATGCAACCATGACAAATTTTTTGTTCTTAAAAAGTTAAGATATAGATTAAATACTTTTAGATTTACAGCCTTGAATTTAAAGTCTTTACAAGTCTTATCCAAAAATTTGCTACCTATTTCATCCTTACCGTACATACTCATAGGATTGTATATTTTTTTAGAAGCATTAGTTTTAACAAAAAGTCTGTGTGAGCCATCACTTTTTATTATTTTTTTAGCGAAGGTTCTCTCGTCATCCTTTTCCAATCTGGGGTTATTTTGAGAATCTAAAAAGTCATAATCATCTATAAAGCCGTAGTATGCATTTTCAATCAATTTGGGTTCTTCTTCATTGACCACTTTTTGTTGAAATATACAATCGCTTATATCTTGTCTCATATCATCTCCATTTTATTTTTTTAGGTTTATTTATGCGTTTCATGCCTTTTGGTAGAGGTTTTTCTGGCACCGTTTCTTTATAAGAATTATGTTTTCTGTATAGATCATTTTTTTGATCTTCGCTCATAGTTTCTGAATTTCTATGAGCCAAATGACCCAATGTTTTAATTTCCGATTTAGCCAACTTTACAGAAGCATTTATAGTGGTCATGTCTTCTCCATAATCTCGAATAGTATATTCGGATTCACAGATTGAACATTTTACGTTTTCGTTATAGTCCCTAATAGAGCATACAACACTAAATTTATTTTTACAGTCGTTGCAAATGTAAGAATATTCAGGCATAATCAAAGTAAGATTGTGGTAAGTATATTTGCCATTCTGTAGGTATGCTATACTCTATATTAGATAGTTTGTGTGCTATCGGCAAGTATTTGTTAGTTTTTTCCGGCCTAAAAGGCAGTTTAGATAAATTCATATTTGCTTGTTTAGGAGTTTTGTTACCCTTTTTCCTATTGCATACAGAACAACACGTGACTATATTTGTCCAATTAGTTGGAGAACCTAAAGAATAATCCCAGGTAGATTTAGGTATCACATGATCATAAGTTAAATCTTTGGGCAAAAATTGCTTGTTACAATATTGACAAGTAAACTTATCTCTTATAAAAATATTTTTTCGAGAAAACACCACTCCATATTTCAGATATTTAAAATAATGTTTAGTCTTGGCAACGGCTGGTATAGGATGTTTTTTATTATTAACACATTGTATGTAATCATGTTTATAAAAATCTATTATTTCTATACCATAGTTATTATTATTTTCATATTTTATTTTCCAATATATGGCTTTTTTCCAATCTATAATAGATATTGGAGAATAATCCGCATTCAATAAAAGACATTTTTTATGATCAGACCGCATTTTCCAGTGTTTCTAACTTAGCAAGAATTTTACCTATAATAGGATTTCTAATTATGTCATCATTTAACAATTTCGATATTCCTATGTCTGGAACATCATGCAATATTTTGATGAGATTCATAAAGCCACCCTGCATATTTTTATATAGATCTGATTGGCCCGTATCTCCTGTTAAAACCATTTTACTGTCATGACCTATTCGAGTCAATAGCATTTTTAACTGATCATATGAAGCGTTTTGGCATTCGTCAGCCACTACAAAGGCGTTATGAAAGTTTCTACCTCTCATTAAACCAAGAGGTACTACTTCTATTTTATGTTGGGTTTTTAATGCCCCATATTGGCTCATTGGTATAAAGTAAGCAATTTCATCTAATATAGGCAGTAAATACGGATGCAACTTTTCTTCTGCTGTTCCGGGTAAAAAGCCTAACTTTTCTCCAGATTCTACTACCGGCCTAGTTATAATTATTTTTTCAACTTTATCTTCTAGCAAATATTCTAAAGCTATGCCTATCGCGATATGGGTTTTTCCACTACCAGCAACACCTTGACAAAAAGTTATAGTGTTTTCAACTATTGTGCGTATAAAATTATGTTGGTTTGGAGTTCTGGGTTTTAATCGATTCTTATATACAGGATGATGTGATAATGGATTTGTAGCATCTATAACCTTCTTTTTTTTATTTTTTCTCAAAATTTACACCTTTCGAAATAAAGTTAAATTAGACATGCTCCACCCGCACAACTAACTTCCTCTATTCCAGCAGTGTTATCCTCTGTTTCTACTAGTTGTGTATAATCAACTTTTTGATAGCTGTTGAATAAATCACAATAAATTTTCCAATTATAAACGTCTTTCATGCAATATGTTAGACGTTTGATATCTCCATCAAAATATTTACCAGCGAAATTTTTCATTTTCGTGATAAACTTAAGCTTGGATTCATCGTCTTCTGGTTTTGCTTGATCAAAAGTAACATAGTCACAAGCTGCCCATAAATTTTTATCAAAAACATTTAATGCTAATTCTATTAATCCAGAACACCACAAAGCAGCATCGCCATATTCTTTGACAATCTCTCTACTTGTATAAACTGTAGTAAATGGCGCTTGTGGATAATCTTTGTCTCCGCTTTGCGGAATCAAACTAATACCAGCAAAATATTTACGATTATCATAAATATATTTGGTAACAGCATCCCATTCATCTGGTTTAACCGTAACAGTGTTGCTGACATTATGACTTAAATAGTCTTGAGTACATAAATTTTTATTTTTTCCAGCATTTACCCAATTTTTTTGAGCATCTTTAACTACCTCCAACATATCGACCGCTGGCAACTGATTTTTGGTTTTTGCACCATCTGGTACTTCAATTGGAAATTTGATAACTTCATCTGTATTATTTGCTGACCAACTAGATTTTTCACATGCCTGCGGGTTATAATTTCTGAAGTGTTGATATGGTGCTTCTAAAATATTGGCTTGTACATGTCTTATATATCGTTTGGCGTGATGTGGGTGAATGCCAGAGCTAGTACCTAGCATACTACTACTTGTACCTTCTGGTTTTAAGCATGTTACCCTGGCAGCTTGATTTATTCCTATCTTTTTTGATAATTGTTTGTTAGTATCCACAGCAATTTTAGCGCCAGCTTTCAATACTTTTTCCGATAGAACTAGGTCATGTTTTTCCATAATACCCGTTAAAGAAACACCAAGCAGAGCCTCTCTAGCAAAAATTTTGCAACTAATTTCCCCAAGATAATCTAACTTAGTAAAACCAGCTTGTAAAGTACCTATAATAGCTGCGGCTTTACATCTTTCATAAAAATCATTCTCATTTTCTATTGAAGAACAATTAATGGTAGAAAGATTACAACCCTGCCAGCCGCTCTCATTTGTTTCTTCATCAACAGGCCACATGCCCACTTCCACGCAAGGATTGAAAGTCATTTCTGTTGAATCGCTCCAAATAAATCCAGGTTCTCCAAATTCTTTCACACTTTCCATTAATTTTTCGAATTGCTCTAAAGTGGTTTCATTTTTTAGAAGCAATGCGGAATTGTTGCTTCTCGCCCTTTGCGGATTATCTATGTACCAGTTACCTGTTTTAGCCTTAGCCATTTCTTCATCATCAGCACTAAATAATGCTAAACTAGCAGACCTTCTAACCCCACCGCTTAATACCGCATCACTGCTATGCATAACAATATCATAAGCGTCAATTGGGCATAATTTTTTTTGTCCATTAGCAACACAACGATCTAATAGCGCTCTAATTTTTTCTAAGCCTTTAGCAAGAGGTTCATATCCTGGGGCTTTTCCAATACCAGAACTTAATTCAGAACCTTGGGGTCGAATTTCAGAATAATCAAATATAACATATTGATCTTGATATGTTTTAAACCTCGCTTCTGCTGGTTTAACAAAGTATGAACTTAATAAAACACCTAAAGCATCAGCCCAGCCTTCGATACTATCTTCAATCACATACTTTACGCCCTTATCTTTATCTTTTGCCTTTTGAGATAAATTAGGCAATTTAGCTACGTGATGTTTTTGTACACTAAACCCTGTGCCACTGCCGCACAATAATAACCAAAAACATTCTTGAAAAAATCTTAGTCTATCACAATAAGAGCTTGTGCAGTTATAAATTTTTGCATGTCTTTTAAGAATAGGCTCTCCACCAAACTGCAGGCCTCTTTGACTGCCAAGAACTTTTTTCTTGTACATCATATCATACGCCCAATTGATATCTTCTGAGATATTTTGGTCAGCATACATGGTATGCATCATATTTTTAACGCGTTCAACGGCTTCTTTCCATGTTTCTCTTCTATTTTTATTTTCTAACCATCTTGCATACTTACTAACAAATGTATAATTTTGAAGCTCTTGAAGCGCTGACATATTATCCCCTATTGATAAGAGTTAAAAGGCCTAATATAACTAAGGCCTGGAAAGAAATTTGTTGCATGATGTCATTTTTAATTAAAAAATTGATCATATATATAATTAACATTATGTAAAATAGTTTGTTGTATATCATAATACACCGCACAAAATTTTCAACCAAGAAAAATCTACATCAACATATTTTATGTTAATGCCAGACATCGCTATAAATTGATCAAAAATCTTTTTTTGTTTGTCATCAAATAATAATGTTCCATGATTCTTGGCCATTATAACAGTTTTTATGCCTTCTTGCCATAAAGACATTATACAATTATTACAACATTGCCCTGTCACATACGCTATGCCATTTTCTGGTCGAATAACACAATTAGACAAAGCATTGCGTTCAGCGTGTATCATCCAGTCATACTTATCTGGTCTATTTGTGGGTAAAACATCGTCATCGAGCCCTCTAGGAAAACCATTATAACCTATCCCTAGCACACGATTATTTTCGTCTGTAATTACACAACCATGTTTTGTGTGTACGTCGTGACTTTTTTGAGAAATTACTTTAGCTAAGACTAAAAAGTATTGCTGCCATGGTATGTTCATACTTGTATTATACAACGTTGCAGCGATTTGTCAAACGTTATCTGTACAGATTTGTTTTACAAAACTAACAATTAGATCTTCAATATTTTTATTTTGTGTGTTTTTAGCCTTGGTAGTATGTCGCAAAAAATCTACAGAAGATCGTCTTAGTTCATTGAGTTGATCCACGGTGTGGATAACAGTTTTTTGTGGCATGACTTTGTACTTTATTAATTCTTTTTTAAGTTTTGTTTGTATTCTTGTTATTCCGTTTATGTTCTTTGATATAAAATTATTAATAAATGGTCTACTTAATGAGGGTTTGAAATCATTTTTTACTATAAAATAGGTTTTTAAGTAGTGTAACAACCTTATTCTTTGTTTCGTTGTTAAATTCAAAGGATTCCCTAATTTAGAATATAAATATAAAATTTTAATTCTTTCAGTAGTTAGTGACGGATTTATAAACAAATTTTTGGTATTGTCAAGGATAGTGCTTGGTATAGGTGAATAATTTTTGTTTAAGTATCTAATGAAATCCGATACCATATTTTTATTATATGGTAAAAATTCAAGCCTGTTGTCATCAAAAATTCCAATTTGATCAAAAATAGAATACTGTTGTTGTCGCATCAAAAATTCGAACACTTGAGACATATGTTCTGTTGATAATGAATTAAAAACAAATGATTCTTCTACATATTGTGAAAAATAACTAGATAAAAATTCTGGTATAGTTTTTATAACAAATATTATTTTATAATCATATCTGTTTGTTGTTAAAAATTTTTTTAAATTTTCCAAAACTCTAGGCTCATTGCTGCATGATAGTCCTTCACAAGATATTATTGAAATTTTTTTTTTGTCATGTAAACGGCCTACATCTTCAATAAGTTTTTGTTTTAAATAGTCTCGATATTTATCCAAATTTTTTATGTCTTGAACAAAACTTGGTCCAAATGGAACTTTTTTTACGTTTTTCCATCTTTCTAGGATATCATATGGATAAAAACAAAAATTTATTGGTGTACTTGGATTTTTTTTATCGACATCACGCTTGTTTTTTTTGTCGACATATGGCCAAAGATTAACCATTTGATAATTATCAAATGTATTATTGTAGAAAAAATGTTGTATGGATGTTGAGCCGGTTTTTGGAAAACCAGCATGTATTAGGACCTTTTTCATTGACTGATTAGCCTTAAGGGTTTTGTGGAGCTGCATCTGCGTTTAGGGGCAAATCTGTGCAACCATCACATTGATTATCAACATTTCTACCCTTACCAGTTATAGCATCAAATTTTTCGCTTTTACTCAAAACAGCTTTGATTATGGCCATATCTGCTGTTGTAGGTTTTTGTAGTGCTGGGTTTTTAGGATTAACTTTACCTAGACTAGATCCAAAATTGTCCCAGTTTGGTGAAGTTTTAGGGTCTTTACCTAATGCACATATTTCTAACGCAGCTCTAATACTTTCTAAAGCGCTAACGCTAGCATCTACCACATTTTCTAAATTATTTAGATACTCTAGCAAGGCCTTACCCTCATAATATATTCTTCTTAGAATACTAATTCTAACATTTGGACCATGTTGTCTAGGTTCGTGACCACAAAATGCTGGACAAGGCTGATCAAGATCTTTGGTCGCTATTTGTTGACCGTTTGGTGGAGGATAATGATATGGACCGCCTTCATTCCCATCAGGAATAAATGCTGGTCCGCCTAGACCCGCCAAGCCTTCACCGGTTGTTGTTGGTTGATCGCTATCAAGACTATCAGGAATTTTGTCCTCAAATGCTCTATAAATAGTATTATGAAAAACTGATGTTGATTTTTTATCACACAATATTGTGTTGTTGAGTATTCCTGTAATGTATGTTCCAAAAGCCATGAAAGATGTATCTTTTTGGAAAAACTTGGTTCTATAAACTCTGTAGTTTACCAAAATGTGAGTAGGCTCTTGACCTACGCATATTATAGACACATCCTTTTCGCTAATATCTGCCAAGCCATCTTTTTGTGGAGTTGTTGGTTGGGGTGTCTCAAAAGGTAAATCGCCATCTCCTTTGCTAGGTGGACAAGCTTTAGATATTTTTTCTCTGAGTAACTGCATTAATTTTGATTTTAAATCTCCTAAAGTTTTGGCCGGCCCATCGCCCCCTCCTTGAACTTGTGCATCTTTAACAAATTCAGCAATTTTTGCTAATATGCTTTCATATGCTTCTTTCAGCCCTGCATCTAACTCATCTCTGATTCTATCGGCAACACTGGTATTACTATCTTTAAGTTTTGTGTTTAGTACAGTAGCACAATCCCAAGATTTAGAAAGCTCTAAGCAATTATTGTATAGTTCGTTTTGTCTGTCTATATACCTCACCATTTGCACCAATTTTCTTTTGGCTCTAGCATATGCAGATGCTGCTCTTATATATCTTATTGTCATAGTGTCTATTATATCATCGGTCGATTTAAAACCACCGTGAGTAAAATCTAATTCCACCCGCTCTCTGATAAAATTGGCAGTCGCAGAAGGTAAGTAATTATCGTTTATTACATCGGTATCTATTGCGCCGGTAATTTTTTGCGCCAGCTTAACACCACCAACTTCATAACCACTAGGACTTCTTGCTGTTAACGCCTCCATTGCTTTTCTGGCGGCGTTAGCATCTTTGGTGCGTCGTGCTACTTCTTCATCAAAATCTGCTTTCTTAGACTCTGGATTTAGGTCCTCACATCCTGTTCCTCCTTCTCCCGGCTCAGCAATTAAACATTCCTCTACTAATTTTGTTATAGCTTCGGTAACCTTTGTGGTAGTAATTGTATTATCAAAAACATCTGTACCAGGTTCCTCAAATGCTGGATTTTTTTTATCGCCATCACATTTAAACTCTTTATCGTTAACCGCATTTAAAGCTTTTGTTAAATCAACGGATACTAATTTATCTACCGTATCATCTACTTTATTAATAAAACAAGATAAGAAACATGTACTAATTGTAGTAGCGCTACCGGTATCACCCCCGCAATATATTTCTTTTAACTGTTCTAATTTACTAATTTCGCTTTGATTAGATACTTTTTCGTCACGTACTTCTTTTATAAGTTCGTTCAGAATTTCGATTAGTTGGTTTAAGCTTTCTTCTCTTCTATCATAGAAGCCTGTATCTTCTGGGCCTATAGTATCACATTCTTCTGGGGTTATAGGATTAAACACATCGGTGTCGTAACCACATGTCTTTTTGACCTTTTCTCCAGCATCAGCAAGTTCTCTTTTGCGTTTTAATACTGTTAGCCAGTGGGCTCCTGTTGGACCAGTGGTATCTTTGTCTAAGCCCTCAATGTCCTGTTGTAACTTATCTAATTTTCTTTTCCATTGAGTTTTAGCAGCAGAAATTCTTTCTCTTAGTGCTCCGGCTGTTCTTGGTGAAATATAGTCGTTGCCTTCCCAATATTTTTCGGTGGTGACATACCTCCATTCTCTCACTTCTATATCTTCAGAATCTAGTTTGCCTGTTAATACTCTTTCGTATCCTTTAATAACATCAAATATAGAATCGATTCTATTTTTTTCTAACCTTGATTCTGTTAATTGTTGTAAAGCTTTATTATACTCATCTAAACTAAATTCATAATAGCTTTTAGCATCAAAATATTCTTCTCTGGCGCGAAGACATGCTGCTGATTCATTGCCGGTTTTGTTTGGTAATGTGTCTTTGGGAACATCTACGAATACGATCATTGGCTCCTCGTCTGGAGCCTCGCCTGGAATCCGTCGAGTTTCTTGTCTAGTACCTCTAGTTCTAGTTTTAGCCGCAGAACGCTCGCGATCATTTTCAGCTATTTCTTGTTGAAGTTCTTGTATGGTTTCTTGAGAATTTGCAATTGCTTGGTCTTTAATGTTTTGATCACGTTCTAGCTCATTTATTTGTGCAATAATCTTATCGCATTCTTTTTTGTCTACCTCTGGTAAATTTAGTTCGATATCAACACTTTCAAATATATCAGAAATTAGCTCAGTTAATTGTATCCTTAACTGTTTTTTCATTTCATTAATAATATTATCATATACTGTTATTAATGGTTGATTATCTATTTCAATACTGGATATACGAAAAACCGCCGCTAAATCGTATTTGCATACTTGTTGTTGCGCTGTATTTCTATGTGCATCAACTCTAGCATTATCAGTATTATATATAACATCATCTTGATATAATTCAGCGGTTTTATCATTGGCTGACAAATCATTAAATGATGGACCGGGTTTTACTCCATTTGCACCGGCACGAGCGCCTAATGCTCCAGCAAAATCTTGGCCGCAGCCTGTGTCACCAGGGTTGAGGTTTCCTTTGGCGTCTTTTAGTGATTGTGGAGGAGAGGTGACTAAGATATGAATTAAGAATGCTCTAATTAACTTATAAAATAATCCATCTTGTTGACCAACACCATATAGCATTTGTTCTATAGCTGTTTTTAATTTATTAACACATGTGGGTTCGCCACTATTTGAAATTTGTCTTAATCCAGCTATGGCATTATCTACATCTTGTACTAATTTATCAATACAATTCGGATCATCTGGAGGAACGCAACATTCTATATCCGGACAAAGTTTAACGTTTCCTAAACAACATGTTAATGGTTCCGACAATGTTAAAGTTCCTGGAGGCGGTACACCTACCTCTGAACAAGGATTAGATGATCCCCCTAAACCAGCATCCACACCAAAAGACCATGAGAATAGTGATCTAGAGCCAGAGCCTGTTTCAACATTTTCTAAACCTTTATCCAACATTTCTCTAATAGCTTGTCGACAACAATGTAGTACTATCTGACTTCTTTTTGCTCTCCACTGAGCATTAGGACTATTTGATACA
>Ga0070751_1000211_pt1 | contig 40790 bp, 46 predicted proteins | sample VirMetDEL_Aug_28_FD_78514 | JGI IMG/M metagenome (GOLD analysis project Ga0070751, IMG submission 78514) | Aqueous microbial communities from the Delaware River and Bay under freshwater to marine salinity gradient to study organic matter... | ecosystem: Environmental > Aquatic > Marine > Coastal...
AAAGTCGTGCCAATATCAACGAACTATCCTTTCTTCTTTAAGCCCATTCAAGACGGTATGGATAGACCAAAAACAGAATTGGCATATAGAGTGCCAGCATCAAAACTCACTAGAAGATCTATATCGGACACAGAGAACGAAGAAATACTCACTGGACTCGACACAACTATTGACTGGAAAAACACTGGAGATAACTCTTACGATGGAGAAAAGTTGCGATTACTCGTCCATGATGAATCTGGAAAATGGGAACGTCCAGATAATATCCTCAACAACTGGCGTGTCACTAAAACTACATTAAGACTTGGTCGTAGAATTATTGGCAAGTGTATGATGGGGTCAACTTCAAACTCTCAAGAAAAGGGAGGAGGGAATTTTAAGATATTATATAGGGATTCAGATGTGTCTGAAAGGAATGCTAATGGTCAAACAAAAAGCGGACTATATAGTTTGTTTATTCCTATGGAGTGGAACTTTGAAGGATTTATTGACGCTTATGGTCAACCTGTATTTAGAAAGCCAGAAAATATTGTTTTAGATGCTCTTGGAGATGTTATAGAGGGGGGAGTATTAGATTATTGGGAAAATGAAGTAGAGAGCCTTAGAAGCGATTCTGACGCACTTAATGAGTTTTATAGACAGTTTCCAAGAACAGAAGGACATGCTTTTCGTGATGAAGCTAAAAATAGTTTATTTAATCTAACTAGAATATATGAACAAATAGACTTTAATGATAATCTTGAAAGGCAACGTGTTGTACAAAGGGGAGGGTTCTCTTGGAAGAATGGAATCAAAGACACGGAGGTTATATGGACGCCAGAAAAGAATGGAAGATTTTATGTGACTTGGATACCTCCACGAGATCTTAGAAACAGGGTTATACATAGAAATGGATTTAAATATCCTGGAAACGAGCACATAGGGTCTTTTGGATGTGACTCTTATGATATATCTGGAACCGTAGGGGGAGGAGGTTCTAATGGAGCTCTTCATGGATTTACAAAGACAAACTTTGACGGTCCTTCTAATATGTTCTTTTTGGAGTATATATATAGACCTCAAACGGCAGAGATTTTCTACGAGGATGTTCTTATGGCAATGGTATTTTATGGTATGCCTATTCTAGCTGAAAATAACAAACCTAGACTTTTGTATCATTTAAAAAATAGAGGATATAGAAGATGGAGTATAAACAGACCAGATAAACATACAAATGATTTATCTAAAGCAGAAAAGGAGCTTGGCGGTATACCGTCCTCTCCTTCAGTGATTTCCATACACGCAGAAGCTATAGAAAGCTATATAGAAAACAATGTTGGATTTAGTGACGAGGGAACTGGAAAGATGTACTTTACAAGAACTTTACTTGATTGGGCAAACTATGATATTAATAATAGAACAAAGTTTGATGCAACAGTAAGTTCAGGATTGGCTATCATGGCAAATCAGAAGTATGTCCTTAAGCCTCAAAAAAATAGTATAGAAATAAATGTTAACTTTGCAAAGTATAATAATGGAGGCATAGTTAGCTCTATTATAAAGTAAAAATATGCAAGATTCTTCTGGGAGATATACTATAGGATTTCCAAATCAACTAGCGTCTGATGCAGAAAAAGCATCTAAACAATATGGCTTAATGGTAGGACGTGCTATTGAGTCTGAATGGTTTAGAAAAGAGGGTGGTCAATCTAGGTTTTACAACAATAGAGATACATATCACAAGCTTAGAACTTACGCTATGGGCGAACAGTCTGTGCGTAAATATAAAGATGAACTTGCTGTCAATGGAGACATATCTTATCTAAACTTAGACTGGACTCCAGTTCCTATTATTCCAAAGTTTGTTGACATTGTGGTTAATGGAATAACAAACAGACTTTTTGATATTAAAGCGGAAGCTGTAGACCCAATATCGTCAAACAAAAAAGCAATGTACAAAAATCGCATTCAAACTGAAATGCGAAATAAAGAAGATTTTGAAGAAATAGGAGCGTTGTTAGGGAAGAATATGTTTTCTACTCAACCAGACATGCTGCCAGAATCTGACGATGAGTTAGAGCTTCACATGAAAATCGACTACAAAGATGATATTGAAATAGCTGAAGAGAAAGCTATTGAGACTACTTTGAAATACAATAACTACGAATTAACCAAAAAACGTGTAGATGAAGATGCTACAGTTCTTGGTATATCAGCAATAAAGCATTCTTTCAATAGACATGAAGGGGTGAAGGTTGAATATGTTGATCCTTCTGATTTGGTGTACAGCCCCACAGAGGATCCTTATTTTGATGACTGTTATTATTTTGGTGAAGTTAAGAATGTAAATATCACTGAATTAAAGAAAATAGATCCATCACTAACGCAGGCAGAAATAGATGAAATAGCTAAATCTTCGTCTAAATTTGATGCTTATCAAGGAATGCGTGGTGGCTATAAGACCGATAACTTTGATTATAACACAGCTACATTGCTGTATTTCTGTTATAAGACGGACAAGAATATCGTATATAAAAAGAAAAAAAACGCCTACGGAGGAGATAGGGTATTGAAAAAAGACGATCAATTCAATCCACCCAAGACAGAGCAAGCTCGTTTTGAAAAACTATCTAAAAGAATTGACGTATGGTACGAAGGTGTTCTTGTTCTAGGAACAAACAGAATCCTGAAATGGGATGTAATGAAAAACATGGTGAGACCGAAAAGCTCGATGGAGAAAGTATACGCTCCATTTATTGTAAGTGCACCAAAAATGTACAGGGGTCAGATTGATTCACTTGTTAAAAGAATGATTCCTTTTGCGGATCAAATACAATTATTACATTTAAAATTACAGCAGGTTGCTGCTAAAATGATTCCAGATGGAGTTTTTATTGACATTGATGGACTTAGTTCTATTAATTTAGGCAATGGAAACACGTATTCTCCACAAGAGGCTTTGAATTTATATTTCCAAACTGGATCAGTTATAGGTAGAAGTCTTACGGAAGAGGGAGAATTTAATCACGGCAAAGTTCCTATTCAGGAATTAACCTCATCTGGAGCAAACGCTAAAATATCTTCCCTTATAAACGTATATAACTACAATCTTAATATGTTAAGGGGCGTGACAGGCTTAAATGAAGCTAGAGATGGTTCTATGCCAGATTCACATGCTTTAGTAGGTGTTCAGAAGCTTGCTGCACTAAACTCAAATACTGCAACAAGACACATTTTAAAATCAGGGATATTTATAACACAGAGACTTGCAGAGTGTGTTAGTTATCGTATATCTGACATATTAGAGTATTCTGATATGAAAGAAGACTTTGTTAAAAACATTGGCAGGCATAGCGTTGAAATACTTGAAGAGATTAAAGAGCTTCATTTACACGATTTTGGAATTTTTATTGAATTACATCCTGACGAAGAAGAAAAACAGATGCTTGAGCAAAACATCCAAACATCTTTATCTGCTGGTAAAATTGATATAGATGACGCAATTGATATTAGAGGCATTAAAAATGTAAAAATTGCCTCACAATTGTTGAAAGTTAGAAAAAGACGCAAAGAAAAACTAGACAATAAACGTCAACAAGAAAACATTGCGTTACAAGCTGAGGCTAATCAACAAGCTGCTTTAACGGCTGAGCAAGGCAAACAACAAACAGCACTAGCTAAAATGGAGGCTGAGGCTAAAATAAAACAACTTGAGGCTGATCTTGAAATGCAAAGAATGCAACAGGAGTTTTATTTAAAATCAGAACTTATAAAACTTCAGAAGGGCATTGAAGGACAAATAAAGTCTACTGAAATGCAACTTCAAATGGAAAAAGACAGGTACAAAGAAGATAGAAAAGACGGTAGAACTGCGAAACAAGCTACCCAACAATCAAAATTAATTCAGCAGAGACAACAGGATTTAGATCCAATTGACTTTGACGGCAGGGATTCATTAGGCTCAGGCATAGAGGGAATCGTAGGCATTGATTAATTTTATAATTTTGCATAATAATTAAATCTAATTTATATGGAATGGAAAGTAAGGGCGTTGGATAACGATGGTAATCCTATTGAGCCAAATCAAGAAACTGTACAAGAAGAGGTGCAAGAGCCTGTTCAAGAAAGTGTACAGCAAGAGATAGTAGAAGAAACAACAGAAGAACAAGAGGTTGTAGCGGAAAGCGAGCCATCTGTTGAGGAAAAAATAGAAGATAAAGTTATAGAAAAGCCTTTCGAGCTTGACGATAATAGTATCTTGAGTTATTTAAAGGATAGACACAACTTAGAAGTTGAGTCTATTGACGTTCTTAAAAATACTGGAAAAAAACAAGAGCAATCTTTACCAGAAGATATTGTTAAGTTTATGGAGTACAAGAAAGAGACTGGACGTTCTTTCGATGACTATGCTAGACTACAACAAGACTGGTCACAAGTCGATGAGACAACACGTTTGCGAGAATATTATAAGCAAACAAAGCCTCATTTAGATATAGATGAAATTGATTATTTAATCAAAGAAGAGTACAGCTATGATAGTGAACTTGACGATGAAAAAGATATCAAGAAAAAAAAGATTGCATATAAAGAGGAATTATATAAAGCTACTAGCCACTTTGAAGCGTTAAAGGAGAAATATAAAGCACCACTTGAGTCAAGAGATGCCGATATCCCAGAGCCCTACATGGAAGCTTTTAACTTTTATAATCAATACAGAGAACAATCTGAGCAAGAAGCAGAAGCTCAAAAACAGCGCTCTAAAGTCTTTGCTGAAAAAACGAATGTTCTTTTTTCTGATGATTTCAAAGGTTTTGAATTTAAAGCAGGAGAAAAGAAACAAGTTTATAAGCCATCCGATATAAGTAAAGTTAAAGAAGTACAGTCTGATATCAGCAACTTTTTTAATCAACACTTAGATGAAAATGGAATAGTTAAAGACATTAATGCGTATCACAAAGCTTTGTACGCTGCACAAAATGCAGACACTCTATTTAATTTTGCTTATGAGCAAGGTAGAGCAGATGCAACGGATGGAATTGTTAAAGAAACTAAAAATATAGACATGAACATCCGTGAAAATGTAGTAACAGAAAGCGGAGGTACAAAGTTTAGAGCTGTTTCAGCAGAAGATGAGTTCTCGTTTAAAATTAAAAAACGATAATTAATCATTAAAAACTTTAAAAAATGAGTGTAACTATTTCTGGAGTACAAGGTGCTTTAACCCCAGCTCCATCAAAGTCGACTTTATCGACTAACTATTTAGGGTCTGCTATTGAGTTTACTTCTCAATACTTACCTGATGTTTATGAAAAGGAGTTCGAAAAGTACGGTAATCGTTCTGTATCTTCATTCTTAAGAATGGTAGGTGCTGAGATGCCTTTCCAATCGGACGTTATTCAATGGGCTGAGCAAGGTCGTCTTCACTTAGCTGTGTCTGGCGCTACTCGTTCAGGTGATGTAATCACTTCTAACGCACACCCTTTCCGCGTTAACCAAACAGTAATCATTTCTGATGGAACTGACCAAGACAAAGCTATCGTTACAGCTGTAACTACTAACACATTTGATGTTGCTTCTTATTCTGGAGCAAACATTGCTGCTGCTGTTGGTACAACTGGACTTAGCGTATTTGCTTTCGGTTCTGAATTTGCTAAAGGTACTGCTGGAATGAGCGGTTCTCTAGAGGCTCCTAAAGATATCCAAACTACTACTCCTATTATCATCAAAGATAAATATGAAGTAAATGGTTCTGACATGGCTCAGATTGGATGGATTGAAGTAACTACTGAGAACGGTGCTACTGGATACCTATGGTACTTAAAATCAGAGCATGAAACTCGTCTACGTTTTGAAGATTACCTAGAATTATCTCTTATTGAAGGAGAGCCTGCTGCTTCTGGATCTGGTGCTGAAACTGCTGGATACAAAGGAACAAAAGGTTTATTCTATGAATTAGAAAATCGTGGTAACATTTCTACTGGTTCTATTGCTACTCGTGCTGACATCGAAGAGCTTATCAAAGTTCTAGACAAAGAAGGAGCTATCCAAGAAAACGTACTTTTCGTTAATCGTACTAAATCTTTCGAAATTGACAAAGTATTAGCTGATCAAAATAACAGCGGTGCTTCTACAAGCTCTTACGGTTTATTTGATAACGATGAGTCAATGGCTATCAGCTTAGGATTCAAAGGATTCAACTTAGGCTATGATTTCTACAAAACTGACTGGAAATACTTAAACGATGCTACAACTGGAGCCTTAACTTCTGGAGTAGATGGTGTATTAGTTCCTGCTGGTACTACTACTATCTACGATCAAGTTTTAGGTAAGAACGCTGTTCGTCCTTTCTTGCACGTGAAATATCGTAAGTCAGAAGCAGAAGATCGCAAGTATAAGTCTTGGGTTACTGGTTCAGCTGGTGCTGCTGGAATGACAAGCGACCTTGACGCAATGCAAGTTCACTTCTTAAGTGAAAGAGCGCTTTGTGTTCATGGAGCAAACAACTTCATCCTTATGAAGTAATATTTATCTAAAGGGGATGGGACATCCTGTCCCCTTTTTTTTAATTTAATTAAATAGTAATAAAATGGCAAAAAAAAATACAACTACCCAATCTGGTTGGGAAGTAAAAGATAGAGTTTATATATTATCTGGAAACAGAACTCCAGTAAACTTCATTCTAAGATCGAGACATAGTCTCAACAAACCACTACAATATTTTGACGGACAGATTACACGTTCACTTAGATTCGCATCGAATCAAACTTCTGTGTTTGAGGATGAGCAATTTGGAGATGTGACTCTTCCAGCGATTATATTTAAAGACGGAAAACTAATTGTTCCTAGAGAACAGGTTTTGTTGCAACAATTTTTAAGTTTATTTCACCCAGACAGAGGTAAAGTATACGAAGAATTTGACCCCAATGCTAAGGCAGAATTAGAGATTGCTAGTGAAGAGGAGAAGCTTGATGCTCAAAATTTAGTTAGAGAAATGGATATTGAAGATTTAGAGGCTATAGCACGTGTTGCTTTAGGGTCTGGGGTTTCAAACATGAGCTCTAAAGAAATGAAAAGAGACATGCTTATTTATGCTAGAAACAATCCAAAAGAGGTAACGGATTTAGCTCAAGATGAGAATATTAAATTACGTAATCTAGCTGTTCGTGCAGTTGAAATGGGAGTGCTCTTTATTAAAGACGACAATAGAACTGTATGCTGGAACAATAAAACAAAAGACAAAATTGTAACAGTTCCTTACGGTGAAAATGTATATTCAGCTCTTGCTGGGTTCTTTAAAACAGATGACGGACTAGACATTTTACAAGGCATCACCAATAAAATGTAGTGTTTCCACCCAACACTACCACAAGAGGGGAGTTACGAGAGTGGCTCCTCTTTTTTTTGTATTTTTGTGGAAAGATTTAGTAATGATAGATAACGTAAGAAGCACTGTATTAAGTGTGTTAAATAAAGAGAACAGAGGAACTCTTACGGTTTCTCAGTTTAATGCATATGCTAAGTATGCTCAGCAATCATTGTTTGACCAATACTTTTCTGAATATTCTCGTTTATCTACATTAAAAAACGCTAGAAGATTATCTAGGGATCAGGGAGATAAATTAACTATTTTAAGATCGAACATAGACAAGTTTATGAAGTCTGCAACAATATCTAAGACTTCTACATATTACATCAAGCCATCTGACTTATACGCTCCCATATCTTTAGTATATGGAGGAAAAATGGTTGAATATATTCCAAAACATAAACAAACGTTTTTAGAGTCATCTAACATATCTGGTCCATCAACATTGTATCCAGGATATTGTGATGAGAATGATTATTGGTATTTAAAACCAGCTTCTTTAGCAGATGATTTAAGTTTATCTTACATAAGAACTTTAGCCGATCCAAAGTGGACATATACTGTAGTGGCAGAGAACCCTATATTTAATCCTTCGGCTGGAGACTATCAAGATTTCGAGCTTGGTCCAGATGACGAAACTGGATTAATTATAGAAATATTAAAACTATCTGGAGTAACTATTAGAGAGGCAGAAGTAACTCAAGCAGCCGCTCAAATAGATGCTATAGATGCGCAAAAAGAAAATGTATAATAGATGGCACTAACAGATCAACAATATTATAATGATAGCGCTAATTGGGGTGAAAGTCAGTTTGTGCTATTGAAGGATATCATAAATAATTTTATGGCATTCTATGTAGGAGATGATAAATTAATAAATGATGTTCAGCGTTATGATGTTGTATTTCATGCAAAGAGGGGATTACAAGAACTTCATTATGATGCATTAAAAGACGTTAGAGCTCTTGAATTGGAATTGCCTGATGATTTAAGACTTGAGTTGCCAAAAGATTTTGTTAGACTAATTAGACTCTCTTGGGTTGATGATTTAGGAAGGCTTCATCAAATGATGTCTGACGATCAAACTACAATAGCAAAGGCATATCTACAGGACAATGATTACAACATTATATTTGATAGTCAAGGCGCTGCTACAGAAGGAACCTCAGTTATAGACACAAAACTAGCTCTAGCTCAAAGTGTAGACAACGATACATTTACAAATTTAGATTATGAGTTTTTTGGAGGTCGCTTTGGGCAGGACACAAAAAGCGCTAATGTAAATGGGAAGTACAATATTGATAAGAATTTAGGATATATTAGATTTAGTTCAGATGTAAAAGGAAAAGCCGTTGTTATAGAGTATTTGACAGATGGCTTAGAATACATGAATGAAGATGAGTTGAAAATAAATAAACTTGCTGAGGACTTTTTATACAAGTATATTGCATATCAAATAATTCAATACAAGTTTGGCGTTCAAGAGTACATTGTTAGACGTGTGAAGGGGGAGCATTTTGCAGCCCTTAAAAACATGAAAATAAGAATGATGGATATACATCCATTTGATTTAGTACAGGCTCTTAAGGGACGTAACAAGTGGATTAAATAATGAAAATACAAAATCTATTTACATCTGGAAAGATGAACAAGGATCTTGACGAAAGACTTGTTCCTCAAGGAGAATACAGAGATGCTCTTAATGTCAAGGTTGCAAATTCAGAAGGCTCTGATGTTGGTGCAATAGAAAATTCGCTTTCAAATGAAGCAATGACTTCCCTTGACTTTGGAACAAACCCAATGTGTATAGGGGCTGTAGCAGATGATAAAAATAGAAAAATATATTGGTTTGTAAAATCAGATACAGGGTCTTATATAGCAGAGTATTCAGAGTTTACAAATAGTGCCGCATTTGTTTTAAAAGACACAAGAACAAATAGTGTCTTAAACTTCAAGAAGCATAAACTCATAACTGGAGTTAATCTTTTGATTAATGATGACGAGGATAAAATATTCATATACTGGACAGACGGTGAAAACCCACCTAGATTTTTAGAAGTTTCGGAAGCTAAATCATTTGCAGAAAATGGTTTTAATGAGGAAGATATATCAGTAATTAAAGCACCTCCAAGAAAAGAACCATCGATAGCGTTGGTTATAGACGGTCAACTAGATGACAACTATATTAAGGAAAAGTTTTTTACGTTTGCTTATAGATATAGATACAACCACAACAAGTATAGCGCACTATCTCCCTTTTCAGAAGTAGCGTTTTTCCCTAACGATGATACGTTTCAAGACAAGCCTTATGATGTCTATGCAATGACTAATAAGTACAACTCAGTAAATATAACTTACAATACTGGGTCTAGTCGGGTTCTTGAGATAGAGGTTTATGCTAAAGAAGAAAACTCACCAAACAATTATTTGATAGGTAAGTTTAACAAGCAAAATGACGGTATTGCTGACAACGCAGAGTATACCATTAGTTTTAATAACAATAAAATATACACTGTACTTAGTGAGACACAATATAACAGGGTTTATGATAATGTGCCAATAAAAGCGCAAGCCCAAGACTTTATAGGCAATCGTATTGTATACGGTAACTATGAAGAAAATTATAATATAACAGAGCCTTTAGATCTTGATCTTCAAATTCAAACAGAAGCTATAGGCGCTGGATGTGCTTCAAATAGAAACTACAAGATTAACAACACAACATCTAGCGATATAATTTATCAATATTTACTATGTGATGAAACATCAACTCCATCTGGCTGCTACACTTATTCTGTTCAGAACAATGATTTAAGTCAAAGTGCAACTTTTAGATATATTGACTGCAATGGAGTTTTAGTCGAAGATGTAGTTGTGTTAGCAGATAGCTCAACACCAGATTTTTGCGCTCAAGCTGGATCTGTATCCAGACAAGGTGGTGCTCAAATAATAATAACTGAAGAGAATACGTCTTGTACGTCTTATAGAGAGGGAATAGCTAAGCCAGGCAACAATTATATTTGTGCTTCTCAAGTAGTCAGTCAAGCTGGGCTTACAATTACAGACGAAGGGGATTGTGGTGGAGAGTACGGCACGGTTAAGACATTAAAGAGCAATAGAAACTACATTGTTGGTCTTGTGTACTTTGATTCTAATGGCAGAAAATCATCTGTAATAGCAGATGAAAATAAATTTATTAATGTGCCATTTGGAAATAGTGATTTATCAAATAGTCTTCAGGTAACAATAAATAGTTTTGCTCCCTCATGGGCTGATAGATACAAAATAGCTATTAAAGAAATTGAAAGAAACTATGTTGTACTAAAGACATTGGGTGATATTTGGTATAAGAGCGAAACAAGTTCATCTAACCCAGCATCATATTCTTATCTGTATGTAAGGATAGATGAAAAAGAAAAAAATAAAGTTCCAGACGGATCAAAAGTCATAGCTAAAAAAATTGGCATTATACCAGTTAATGATATTGAAATATTTGAAGTAGAGTCTGTGGCATTATATGATGCTAATGAGATAGCATCGTCTTCTGAAGCTGGATTATATATTAAATTGCGTGGCGATGGTCTTTTGAAGACTTTAGCACAAGCAGCTTATATTGGTTCTCTTCCGCTAAGTGGATACACAACATTTGAAGTTGTTTCGGAAAAAGAACAAGACTCTGTATTTTATGAAATTCCAGGAACATATGATGTAATTAATGGTCTTCATAACGGTACTCAACAGAATCAAACACAAGCCCTTCCAGCCATAGTACAATCTCAGGCGTTTAATGCATTTGCTTTTGGATACGGAGTGGAGTCAAACAGAATAAAAGACGACATAACTTTAAATACATTTAATCTAGGAGTAAGGGTTAATGAAAGACTAGACTCATTTAAAAGAAACAAAAGAATAGCTTCATTGACATATAGTGATGTATATGAGGAAAGCACAGGATATGATGGGCTAAATGTATTCAACCTATCTCAAGCAAACTACAAAGATATTGATGAGAAGTATGGTGAAATAAATAAACTTCATTCAAGAGACAATGATCTTATAGTTTTTCAAGAAAATAAAATACATAAAATTCTTTTCAATAAAAACGTATTGTTTACAGCATCTGGAACAGGAGACGTTTCTCAGACATTAAGTGTTTTAGGTCAAGAAGTGCCATACGTTGGAGAATACGGAATAAGCGGTTCTCCTGAATCTTTTGCGACTTGGGGTAGTAGGATATACTTTGCAGACGAAAGACGCTCAGCGGTACTTAGATTAGCTCAGGACGGCATGACTGTAATTTCCGACTATGGGATGAGAAGTTGGTTCAACGACAATCTAAGCAAGAATTTAAATATAAATGCCGTTGGAGGATATGACCCAATAAATGGTCAGTATGTAATTTCAGTTCAAGACCAACAAGTTGAATGGAGAGAAGACACTTATGTGTGTAATGAAGATGGGACAACTACTACGTCAACCTCGACTACTACATTAAGCCCGACCTCTACATCAACCTCGACCTCTACATCGACCTCGACATCAACCTCGACATCAACATCAACCTCTACTTCTACATCAACATCAACCTCTACATCTACCTCAACTACTTCAACTACAACGGAAGGTCCAGCACCTACAACAACTACAACTACTAGCGCAGCACCACGATCAGTGTGGTATGAAATGACCGATTGCGCCGATAGTTCAACAAAGTATTCGCAAGAATATAACGAAGGAGATTTTTCAATCAATGAAAGGGTTACTTCTGTAGGCGGAATAACGTTAGTAATAACAGGTGAGGGATTAGCTGATCCAGGCGGAATGTTATATGCGATAACGTCTACAGGTTTAACAGGATGTCCATCGGGGACTACAACAACTACTTCCACAAGTACAACTACTACCACAACACTAAGATCAGTTTGGTACCAGATGACGAATTGTAGCGATAGCTCAACGATTTATTCTCAACAGTACACTGAAGGAGATTTTGCAATCAATGAGAGAGTTACTTCAGCAGGTGGATTAACTGCAGTTATTACAGGCGAGGGATTATCTGATCCAGGTGGATTCTTGTATGCGATAACATCTACAGGTTTAACAGGCTGTCCAGCAGCAACTACAACAACTACAACTGCTGCGCCAACAACAACGACAACAACCTCAACGCCTGTGTCATTTTATTATTATAGAGCTACTAAATGTTCTAATTCTGAAACTGTTTTTATAAAAGGAGCGGGATCATTAGGACAGTTCTCGGTTGGAAATGTAGTACAATATGATGATGGAAGCCAAACTTATTGCGCAACTATTAATTTATTAAATTCAGGAACAGGCTCAAATGGTGATATCACCTTCCAGGTTTCAGGCTGTATAGACTTTAATTGTGCTGAATAATTTTATATTGTTAAAGTAAAAATTAAATTAAATGAAATACATATGTGCTCAGCCAGCAATCCAATACTTTGGATGGCAAATAGATGCTCTACTGTATAGTTTCAAAAATGTTGGTGTAAATCTAGAAGATGTACATGTCATATGCGCTATACATGGTGAGATAGATCCATACTTTGACACATTGATGAAAAAGTATACAGGCGTATTGTTTTCGTTTTATGAGGATACAAGAGAATACAGAGACTATATACCATCAATAAAACAGCATCTTTTATACAAACACTATTCGGCATTCCCAGAAATGGAAAATGAAACAATATTTTTAGTTGATGCTGATATATGTTTAACTAGACCAATTGATTTTTCTGGATTACTAGATGATAATGTGTGGTATGTTAGTGATACTGTCAGTTATCTAGGATATGATTACATTGAATCTAAAGGCAGGGACATAATGGATGCCATGTTTAAGTATGGTGGCATATCAGAAGATATAGTAAAATCAATGAACAATGCAGCTGGAGGAGCACAATATTTATACAAAAACGTAAAGAAAGAGTTCTGGAATGAAGTTGTTGATGTTTCTCACGAGATATATAAAAACGTTTCTGTGATAAGCGAAGAGAAAAAACAAAAAGACGATGATTATTTCCCTATTCAAATATGGACTGCAGAGATGTGGGCTATGCTTTGGGTTGCTTGGAAAAAAGGAATAATAACTTCTGTTCATAAAAATTTAGACTTTTGCTGGGCAACAGATCCTATAGAAAAGTGGCATAAAACAAGTATATTTCATAACGCTGGAGTTACAAATGCGGAATCTGGTATGTTTTTTAAAGGTAAATACATAGATGATTTTCCTGATTTAAATTTAGAAATATCAAAAGACAAGTGTTCTTATAGATATTATGGAGTATTACAGCAGGCTCTTGTGTAATCCGTAATTTAGTATCTTTGTAAAAAATATTATAATGCCGTATACTACTGGGACAAAGACTGTTTTGACTTTGAGAAAATACATTGATGGTCAGCCAACCAATGAAACAAAGGCAAACTCATCTAGTGATCCAGACTATATTCCACCATATGTAGATACAGTGGATTGTCCTATATCTGAAATAACCACAACAACTACAACGGCGGCTCCAACTACAACTACAACTACTGCAGCTACGACTTCTACTTCCACAACGACAACACTACGATCAGTGTGGTATCAAATGACGGATTGCTCAGACAGTTCAACGAAATATTCACAACAATACAATGAAGGAGATTTTGCGATTAATGAAAGGGTCACTTCAGTAGGTGGATTAACTGCGGTTATTACGGGTGAGGGGTTAGCTGATCCAGGTGGGTTATTATATGCGATAACATCTACGGGTCTAACTGGATGCCCATAACTTATTCTATAAATAAAATATTATGCCCAATAATACATTAACATACGATGAAAAGGTTAGAGGATGGACCTCATTCCACTCCTACATACCTGAGCAGATGGTTAATCTAAACAACGTATTTTACACTTTTAAGAACGGACAGCTGTATAAACACAACAAAACCACAGGTGCTCGTAACACTTATTACGGAACTTCTTACAATACTGAAGTAGAGCTTGTGTCAAATGCGGCTCCTTCAGAGGTTAAAATATTTAAGACTATAGAAATTGAGGGGAATAGTCCTAACTGGGATGTAACTATTATAACTGATTTAGATCAAGGGCATGTAGATAAAACATCATTTACAAAAACAGAGGACTCAACAAACACCTACAATGAGGGCATGTACTCTACACATATAAGAAGAAATACTGCTGATGAGGTAAATACTCAACTCTTGTCTGTACAAGGAATTGGCAATCTAATAAGTTTAGCAGGAACAAATTACACCTTTACATCTGTACCATCCGCACTATCCATTGGAGATGTGCTTTATCAAGCAGTTGGAGGTGCGTATAACAGAATAGGAACTATAACAAATAACGATGGAACCACTATTACAGTCGGAACAGCATCAGTTATTCCTAATGTAAATGACTTCATATTTGCTGCAAAAAGCCCAATTGCTGAGTCATATGGACTAAAAGGATACTATGCTAACGTGAGACTTGTAAGTAGCGACACTAATGCTGTAGAGCTTTATGCTGTTAACAGTGAAGTGAGCAAAAGCTACTCGTAATATTCGTATATTTGCACTAAATAAGATATAATATGGCACTACCAATAGTCATGGCTGCAATTGCAGGTGGAGCGGCACTAGCAAAGGGAATTTCTGGGGCTGTTCAAGCCTCAAAAGCAAAAAAAGCTCTTGAAAGCTTCCAGAGGCAAGAATTAAAAAATATTACAGAAGGCATGAGAGTGTCTACTCTCGGAGCTGAACTTCAAACTCAAGAAGCTCAAAGACGTTTTGCAACATCAGTAGAGGCGCTTAGATCTGGAGGCGTTAGAGGTTTGGTTGGAGGACTTGGTCAGCAAGAACAACTTCAACAAACACAACAGCAACAAATAGCCGCTGATTTAGATAGACAACAACAACAGATTGAAATGATGAGAGCCCAGGATGAAGCTCGTATTCGTGCTATGCAGGAGGAAAGAGAAGGGCTTGAAATGGGTAGAATAGCTGGACAACAAGCGGCTGGTAGAGCTCAATTGTCAAGTGCTTTTGGTGACATTGCTAGTATAGCTACTTCATTTATATCACCAGCAGGGGTAGCAACGCCCAAAAATAATACAACCCTCTTGAGTCAAACAGGATTAAAGCCAGTATTGGATACAAAAGCACTACTTACGCCTGTTGAAATACCAAAAATTGAGTATAATATAAAACCTATACAATAATGTCATCATACTCAGAAGGATTTGAATTAGGATATAGAGCCAATGCCCCACTTGCGGGTATTTCGGAGGGCATCCAAATGTTTACTCAAGAATATCGTAAACAACAAGAAATAGGTCGTCAAAGACAGGAAGAATACGAAAAGGCAAGATCAGAATTTAAAAAAAAGCAAGAAGAAACCTACGGAAAGTATGCCAAAGAAGACCTGTATGACAATACAGGATTTACTGATTTCGATACACTAGGAGATAAGTTCACAAAGTCTGCTAGAGAAACATATGAAATAAATGAGTTTGCTTTCAGAAATGGATTTATAGATGAGAGTGAATTAACCGCAAGAAACAACACTTTAAAAGCTCAGTCACAAAAGCTAACCAAAATTTTTGATGAAGCAAATAAGATGCTTGAGGAAAAAGAAAAGCTTGAGGCGCAAGGTCTTGGTAATAAGTTAAATGACATTAGACTGGATCTTTTGGAGGATTTTTCTAAAAATGTTAAAGTTTCTTCTGGACTTGACGGTCTTTATATGTCTACCATTGGTAAAGATGGTAAGCAAAAAAATATATCGGTATCTGAATTTTCTAAAATACTTCAAGCAGATTCTGGAGTTGATATGCAGAAAGACTTAGATGATTTATTAAAACTAGGAGGCTATAGGGAATACACAACCAAAGACGGCAAAAGAGTAGTAAGATCTTATGATAGAGACGATGAGCTTGGTAAAGGTTTGATAAAAACTAAGGTTGAGGGATATACTGACCAACAAGTCATAGATGCAATGTTTGAATTAGGCTTAGCTACAGACAACCCTGAAGAGGCAAAAGAAGGTGTAAAACTTATAAGCACAAAAAACATCTTTGATTTTGAGGTAAATTCCCAAATTAGAGATCAAGTTGCAACTGCAATGCAAGATAAACTGAGTGAGCAGCAGAAATTTAAAATGATTTCTACAGAAGCTAAACCTGAAAAAACAGAGCCAGATAAATCATTAGTTAGCACTACAAGGATAACGGCTGAAGACGCTAATGATACAAAAGGGGATAGAATAAGATTTTCTCCAAACAAATTACAAGGGCTTCCAATGTCTTATGTAGAAAAATACAAAGGTTATGAAGAGTCAATAGATAAAACGATAGCAAAACAAAACTTAATTGGATATGAAGTTGATGTAACAAAAGATGCTACTTTTTTAGGAGCAAACTTTTATCCAGATAAAGGTATTTTTGAGGTAGAGATAGGATATGATGTTGTAACGGGAGATTCTGTTATGGATGATCTAACCCCAAGGAAATCAATGCGATCTACCATTGTACTAAATTCACTAGATGAGATAAATGATTTTTATGCTGGGATTGGTAGATCAGATTTAATGATAAGCTCTAGAGATTGGGAGTCAAAAAGAAAAGAGAGAGAGGCTGCAAGAGGAAAAGTCGGAACTGGATCAAAATATAATAATTAGTAATGAACGAAGAGGCAATAAAAGACGCATTCGAATACTTTTATAGAACTGGATACAATGGAGACATAAATCAGTTTAGAGATCTTTTGAATACCAATAAAGAAGCTGTAGAAGATGTTTATGATTATTTTGTAGAGACAGGTTACGAAGGAGATATAAATTCGTTCAAAGATTTAGTAGGTGTTGAACCTGTAAAAAAAAAAGAATCAAGCGATACATTTACTCCTTCTTTAGAGGGAGAATCGAAATTCAAATCAATATTAGGTCCTGAGTTTGATCCTGATGATCAAGAATACGCAGAATATTTAGAGAAAAAAAACAAAGAGGCTATTTCTAAGATCAGAGAAATACGACCTGATCTTGATTTTCCCACAAAAGAAGAGTATTATGGAGTAGAAAAAATACCTGAGTTTACTGAAACAAGTGTATATAAAGATATAACAGAATTATCTGCTGCAGAAAAAAAAGCAACCGCCGAAAGAGCTAAAATTGCTCAAGAATATGCTGAAGGCAAGAGAGATCTTACGCCACAGCAATCATTAATAAATACTCTACACAACTCGTTTGGAAGACTTGCAACGACAGATGATAAAGCTAGATATTTATATGGAATAGTCTCTGGCGACATGGAACAAGTTGGGTTAGCCGAAAAAGAACTTGCAAGAGTAGAAAGTTACTCAAAACCAGTAGCAGAGTTTACCCAAGCATCAAAATTACTAAAAGATGCTGGAGATGATTATAAAGCAAAAAAAGAAATAGCTCCAGAGGTAAGAAAAATGTTTGGAGCTGCATTCGTTGACTCGTTTGCAAGTGTTTTAACATCTGCTGTACAGTCACGTTTGACTTATGGATTAGGATTAGCATCTGACATGATTGGAGAGTCAATCAGGTCTTATAATAAAGAAAAAGCTATAGCTAATAATGTATCTGAAGAAGAACTATATAATAGTGGAGATGCAGAAATTACTACACCTGGGATAATCGGTTTCTTTTCCTATAGGATGGAAAAGTTTGGTCTAGGTAAAATAGGAAAGGCAATAAGAGAAATGCCTCAAGGTGTAAAAAAGTTTTTTGCAAACTTTCTTAGCACATCAACAACTGAAGGTTTGACTGAAGGAGGACAGTTTATTGCTGAAGAAATTAATAAATTTATTGGTAGTAAGGATAAAATTAATGAAGAAGACGACCTTTCTGGTATAGGCGATAAGTTTGTCGAAATATTAAGATCAAGAGAATTTAGAGAATCAATATATAAAGGAATTGCTGGTGGAGGCGGTGCATATTCAGGTGGAAGAGCTTACACGGCAATGGCTGGAATAAAAACAGATGAGCAAACTAAAAAACAAGATGATGCGTTTGATATGCTCATAAAGTTGAAAGATGCAAGACAAAAAGCAAAACTTACTCCAGAAGAAGACCAAGCTTTTACAACAGCAGAAGAGCAGGCTAAGAAAGAAATTAAAGACGTAAATGAAGAGGCTGCTGAAACACTGAACAGTCTTGAGGAAAATGAAGTAAAAGAAATAGAACAGCTTCAAAGAGAGCAGCAGAGCTTAAACAACATGCTAATCAACACTGTAAATTCTAAAAATTTAACGGAAGAACAGAAAGAGATTGTAATTAAAGAGCTTCAAAAAAAATTCAAAAATAACGTAGATAGGGTTAATGAAATAAAAAAACAAGTTAAAACCCCAAAAACGAAGGAAGAAAAGAAAGACACACCGAAGGGATTTGATTTAACTTTAGAGGAAGATGTAAAATCTGTAGAGCAGAAATATGACCCAACCACAGAAGCTGATAAATTTACAATAATAGAGGCTGCTAAAAGAACTCAAGCAGCCTTACAAAAAGCAATACCTGGATTAAATATTGTATTGCACGAAACTTCAGATAGTTTTGTTCAAGAAAGTGGAGCAGGTCAGGTTGGTAGAGGAGCTTTTAATCGAAAGCAAAATACAATACACATAAACCTACAAGATGCAGATCGAACTACTCTGGCTCATGAGGCTTTCCATGCAATGTTTAGAAATGTTATAAATAAAGGAAGATGGGAGTCTGAAACTAAAAAGATGTTTGAGGCTGTTTTACCTGATATTAAAGGCACTGCGCTTGAGAAAGAATTGGAGGACTTTATATCAAACTATGATACTAATGTACAAAACGAAGAGCGTCTAACTCAGATGTTTGCAAGGATTGCAGAAACTGAAACTCAGTTTAAAGCAACTACAAAACAAAAAGTAAAAGACTGGATCAATAAAGTTGCAAGAGCTATAAACAGAGATAACGTATTTACAGACAAAGACATACAGGATCTTGAAGTAAAAAGAGTTCTGAACACATTAGCTGGTAAAGTTACAACTGGGGAGGAGATAGAGGCTATAGAGGTTGCTAAACTTGATTCTGAGGTTCGTGAAAAACTAATAAAAGGTGAGGATATTGAACAAGGCTCTTATATTGGAAATGTTTTTATAGACAAGAACTATAAGGAAGAAGACAGAGATATTGCCCTTCAACTCAAAGAAAGAACCATAGACCTTCAAAATATAGTCAGAGGGTCTTTGAATGATTTGGTTGGAAAAAATGTATTTGGAATGGCAGCAGACCGTGCAGCTGTTGGTAATATTGAAATCAACGGTAAAGAATATAACATGATGGGCGGACCATTGTATGCATATTTAAATCAAGGCGGATGGGCTTTTAGTGCTAAATCACCAGCAACAAGGGTTCTTAATAATGCCAAGGCAACAGACGGTATCGCAATTATAATGCTTCAGGCGAAGGAAGGCATTCTTGGTAATCAGATGACTTACGATATTGTTGTTGATCAGTTTAGAACTGCCGTTGAAAGAGGGCGGGCTAAAGAGTCAGATCTTGTTGAAGACATAAATGAAGCTCTAAATGCTAAAGCATCGATAAGAACTTTTATAGAGAAACAAAAGTCTAAAAAGAATACTCTTTCAACTGTTAAATCCTTGGATGATTTTGACAAAATATTAAGGGTCGCTAATTTTGCCCAAAGAAAAGATTTTTTTCTAAGCTTACTAGGAGGAACTGGTCTTAAAACTAAAAGTAGTTTTGAGAAAAAATATGAATTTCTTTCTACTGACAAACTCATAGACGCAATGACGGATCCTGCATTCAAAGACCTTGAGTATGGTGATTTGGTGGCAGCTGTTCAGTTTGATAAAGATTCTGATTTAATAGACACCAGAGAAACAAATCAGTATGATACTCACCCATCATATCCCTTCATATTAAAGGGAAAACCACTAATGGTTTTTAATAAACCAGTTGACACAAGAAAGGTTTTTGGCGATTTTATTTCCACTAAGGGTCAGGTTTTAGGAGAAGAGGATAAACCTAGTGGTGCATATACAACAATGCAGGCACAGCCAAAAGCTAAAGTAAAACAAGTCGAGGAAGAAGTTTCTGAAGTTGCTTTGCAAAAGAATGCGGCTAATATACTTAAAGGATTCTCTAAAGATAGTAAAGAGTTTTTAAAAGATTTAGAAAAACAAAAAAAGAAAACAAATGTATGGAATGCAGTTTTTGACAGGCAGTCTGATTTAAAAAAGATTTTTTCCAAAGGAACAATAGGATCGAAAGAAGTATACAATTCTATCGTAACAAAAGCTGGAGCATCTGCATATGCAAAAGAAAAATTTAAAGAAGCTGAGGCTAAAATATATAAAGGAATCTCTCCAGACGAAGAGGATACTCTAAACGCAATAATACTTGCAAAAAGAGTTATAGCTATCAATAAAAAAAGAATTGAAAAGCAAGTCGAGGCTGCTAAATATGCTAAGGAATATGGGAAAACAATATCAAAGTCAAAGGCAAAAGACATAGATAAAAATATATTGGACTTCTACTATGATTTAACAATAACAGAAAACGAAGAAGGAGATGATGTTGTTGTTTACAAATTAAAAGATTTCAATCCCTATTCAGCAGTAAATAAAAGTGGAGGCGTTTTAGATGCCGCATCAGCAACTCAAGCTCTTGAGCAGCTTAAAACGACAAATCCAAAATTATACAATGATCTTGATGCTAGATCTGAAATTTATTTCGAAGAGTTTAGAGGTCTGTTAAAAGAACTATATGATTCTGGTAGAATAAACAAAGGAGCTTATGAGTACTTTAGAGACGTAAATTACTCTCCAATAAAAGTTCTTCAAAAGATATTTAAAGACAATCAAAAACTGACGCAAGAAGAAATAGACAAAACAGCCTCTTTATATGGTATACCAGCAAAAGACATTCTTGCCTTGACTGATAAAAACGAAATGACAATCTTGACTGATTCAAGATGGATTTTAGCGATGAGCACCGCAGCAATTCAAAGGAAGAGGTTTAACAATGTGTTGATGAATAAAATTTATGACGCAGTCAACACAACTCCAATGGCTTTTGAAGAGTTTATTACTTTAGATAGAAAAGAGGGAAAAGAAAAAGGCTTTGTGCCTGTATCCTTTTTTATAAAAGGAGAACCAATGAAAGTGTATATGGATGAGCAGTACGCTAGACAGCTTATGGATATACGTGTTGATAATAAAATTTTAAATGGTATTGAAAAATTTAGTGGTGGGAAGCTGTTGAAATTCTTTGCAACTGGAGGTAACGTAGCTTTTATACTTTCAAACGCTCCTATAGATTTAATGAACGTAGCTTTATTTACGGATGTATATAACAGAACGCCACTAGAGAGATTCTTATTCGGTGGGAAATATGTTGGGCTTGCTAAGGTTACAGGTGATTTTCTTAAGAATGCCACTAAAAAAATGATATCTGATGTTAGAGGAAAGGGTGAATACAAGAAGCTATATGAGGAGTTCCTGAGATATGGTGGAGGAATGGACTACCTTTCTCAAACAGGAATATCAAAAATCAACAAGGGGCGTGATACTAACTACGACAGATTGCTTGGTATATTATCATATCTAGGGACTACATCCGAACAAGCTGTTCGTGTGTCTGTTTTCGATAAGGTAAAGAAAGATAAGATAAAAGAATACATAAAGAAAAACGGTGTAAAACCCACTGGTAAGTCTCTAGAAAACATACTTTTTGAAGCGGCAGCTCAAGCAAGAGAGACTATAGATTTTGCTCAAGGAGGCGATTTAATAAAACAAATAGATAAAATTGTACCATACACAAACGCAACTATACAAGGTATCAGAAGACCTATAGATTACGCAAAACAAAACCGTAAAGGCTTTACGTCTGCTTTAGCGCATGTTGCTGGAATAGGAGTTGCAATTCCTGGTCTTAATTTTTTATTAGCTGGACTTGCTGGAGATGATGAGGAACCTAAGGAAGTCTTAAAAGAGCTTAGAGAGATGTCGTCAAAATACGAAAAAGCAAACTACTATCAGTTGTTAAACCCATTTGATTTAAGAGATGAAAAAGGTAATTTAAACTACATAAGAATAAGAAAACTTCCAACGATTTCTCTATTCTCAACTCCTACGGAAGATCTGACTTACAGTTATTTTACTGGGAAAGATTTTGATACAAAACTTTTAATGCAGTCTGCAAGATCTACTGTGCCATTTACAGGGGGTATAGTTGATCTCGCTGGAAGCAACCCAGCTATATCAGCTTTTGTTGCATATTATGCTAATTATGATTTGTTTAGAGGAAAAGAAATAGTCAGAAAAGATGCCAACAGACCAATAAAAGCCTACGCAGAAGGTATGGAAGACGATGATGTTTCTGTACTATACAAGGCGTTTGCAACGCTAGGATCTTCCGTGGGTGTTGATGTTTCGCCCAAAAGGATGCAGGCGGCAATAGAAAAGGTAATCACAAACCCAACTACAAATCCTTTAGTTGGTCTATTGTATGGAGGCGGAGAAGCATTGAAGCAACTTAAAGATGGAGACGCTGATATAGACTTCATATTAAAACCATTAAAAGGATTTTTCGATGGTATTTCAAGAAGAGCTTACAGGCAAACAAACCCTAACGTAAAAAAATACAACGAAAAGGATGTCGTTCTTGATCTTATAGAAAAAAACAATACAGAATCTTATTTAAAAAACAAGCGTGCTAATGATAAAATGAACGATCTGATTGATCAGTACGGAGTAGGTGATTTGCCAAAGACTTTGCCTAGTGAATTTAAAGACTACATAAAAGAAAACTTTGACCCAAATGATCAAAAAAGAATGATTGAAAAATATGCAAGGAGATTGAAATCTTCTGTTATTGATGGAATATTTTTTGATATTGCATATGAAAGAGATCCGAAGAATCAAGCTTTATATTTACAGTACTTGTATGGACCAACAATGGAGATTGAAGAGTATATTGAATTACAGAGGTTTATAAAAACAATAACAGGTAGAAAAATATCCAAAAAAGCATTACTAGAATATAAGAATCTTAAGTAAAAAAAAGACCCAGCTACTGTCTTCACTGGGTCATTCTCCAATTAGCAAGTTGATTCGTTGACTTGCTTTTTGTTTTTATAGATGAAATAAATCATCCATCATGTTTGATATCAAGGCTCACTACTTCCTTGACAAAACAAAACTATAATATATTTTTTAAAATAGCAATAGTTTCATCACAATCTTTTTGATTTCTTGGCATAAATAGGTTTGTTTGTATCCCCTCATTCACTAAATGCATCTTAAACAGCTTCCAGCGTATAGGAAAGCTCTCATTTGGGTTACCTTTGGTCTCTATTATGAATCTAGGTGGATCCTGTACGTCTATGAAGTCTGGAGTGTATTTTATTCCCAAAAGCTTCTTGTTTCCCCTATCGTGTAGTATTTTTTTAGACTTAGTCTTTTCATAGGATGCCATAGGGAAGTCGCAGCTGTTGATGATAGTGAATGTTTTGCCTTCATATTTGTTTTTGATTTTAGCCTTCTTCAGCGCCCTGTACATATATAGTTCTAGCTTGGAGGCAAACTCAATACCATCTTCCTTTACTTTTGTGGATCGAGTTATTTGTTTTCTTTTTGCAGCTTTTTTACGCTTCATCATCTAGTTTTATTATGGAGACAATGTCTTCAATCATTAAAACACTATTAAAAAAAATATAGGCATCTTCTTCATTGTCCCCAAGATACTCCTCCCACGTCCTGTCCTCACTTCCCATCAAGTCGCTTTTAGTAAAAACGCTATATCTTTTATAATCATTTATGGAACAGTTATACAGGTGATCTTTTAAGTCCTCCCAGAACGAAGGAAATTCCATCAAACAAACTACAGCATCTCTATCGTCTACTGAAAGTTTTGAGGCTAACCAATAAACCTCGTCTTGATGTATGGTCTCAATAAAAATGTCAAAATCTTTTTTTATGTATACGTAATAGTATAGGGATTCATCCCACTCTTCAATAACTTCTAGAAGTATTTTATATACATTTATTGCTTCAGAAAGGGAGATCTTCTGGTTGAATACGATTTTCTTTGGATTTAATCTCATATATTGCCCTTTCCAAATAAAGCACTTGATCCATAGCCTCCTCTTTAGCATGTTCCAACCACTCCAACAAAGATAAATCATTTTCAGCTAGAGTCGTATTATATTTTTCTATACCTCTCTTGCTCCTATCTCTGAACTGAGCAATGACCATTGAAACTATTGGATCAGTCATTCTTCTTCCCAGAATCTTCCTGTATATCTTCCTTTAATTGATTCAGGGCTTTTTGGTATCCAGGCACTCTCTTCAAAGTCTCTAGCGTCCCAACTGATAGGTCTTTTAGATTTGTTAGTTGCCCCACTACCGCCATCATCTGTCCCTCCAGATCCCTGATGCTGTTCTTCATTTGTATCAACTCGCTTTCTTTCATCACTCATGGATTAAAGTTATCTTAAGATTATCCCATTTACCAAGCTTAACGTCCTCATTTACAAGGAAATCAATTTTATTTTCCCAACGTTTATTCATTCTATCCTGTATTGTCCAAACACCATCATAGATTCCAGTGCCTTTAACTAATATTTTAGAACCCATTTTAAAGCCCTCTGCTTCAAGATCTCTTGACACAGCAACCCAACAATGGTTTATTGCATTTTCCTCGCTTATATGAGCTCCTGATGCCGTTATAAAAGGTGTGTCATCCGTTTGTCCAGGAACTGCGTTATAAACTGTTGCTGTAACTAAAATTGTTGTTAGTAGTTTTATCATAATCTTCCGTTTATAAAATATCTAATAACCATAATCCACAGTCCTATTCCAGAAAACACGGCGGTTATCTCGGCTATATCTAGCATTGTAATTAGAAGCATATTTTCTAGAATAAGTGTGTGAATCTTGCTATTTGCCCAAAATCTTTTGAATGAATAAAACCTTCAACGGCTTTAGGCGCATGTTGAAAGCCGTTTCTATGGTGCCAGGAGTCAGTTCCAGAAGGTGATCTGAGAGCTTCAACAGTGACGCCAACAAAATCTTTAGACATCTTGTGGTGTATGTGGTGTATATACACATATCTATGTTTGGCGACTGACCAATCATCCTTAGACTCCTGCGCCATAAGTAGCGGTAAGTCTTGTGGTTTGGCTCCATCTCCGTGCGTTGTTCCGATAAGGTTGTTGTAGTATCGATAGTATTTACGATGTGCAATTGAGGTGTCAAAGGTAATGTTTTTACATTCATTGTACCACGATTTGATTGAGTCAGCTAAAAAGAAGCCGCTTTGGTAGTCGTGATTCGATGGATTAAAAACAAAATGAACGTCTGCAACTCTAATCAAAGAGTCTAAGACATCAATGTAAAGCTTCTTTGCAACCAAAAAGTTTTCGTACCACATTCCATCTGTGTCCTGTGGAGTTCCGCTTGTTGTAACTCTCTTTGGGGTATCTATATGTAGAATATCATTACCCGCTACAAAAAGTATCTGGTCTATTCCAAATCCACTTGACTTGTCTAGTATTCCTTGCACTCCTTGTTTAACTCGATTAACTGCTATTTGTGTATTGTAATCTTCTCCCGTTTCAAAAGAAGACGCTAACTTACCAATGTGTACATCAGCAGGATCAATAACAAGTAGATAATCATTAGTACCGATTGTTCGCTGAATAGTTTCATATTTAAAAGTATGATTTTTAACTGCATCAATATGATCCTCAAGCATTTGATCAAACGTTGGACCACTTTCTTTATTGGGTCTAAACTGTATAGACCATTTTTTATCTTTAGACCAGGCTATACCAACGGAGCTGATATCAATTCCTCTTTCCTCACACGCCTCAGCAAGCGCTGGTTGTTCTTCCGACCTAATTAATTTGTTTAAATGTTTGGAGATGCATCTTCTAGTTACCTCTATTGCTCTAGCCGATTCGTCTATATCTAAGTCTTCATGAATATGCCTGGCTATTTCTGTAAAGTTTCTGTGTCCTTGTTTAAAATAAGTTTCAGCTAAACTTTTTATTTCATTTAATTCTTCCTTACTCATCTGATTTTATTTGGTTTTGTATTTTTTCTAAATCTAGTTTTAAAGAAGATATCATTCCCTTTACCTTGTCAAAGTCAGGTTCGTAAAGAGAGTCGATAATAGTGTCTACACTTGTCCGTAGAGTTAATCTTAACCTCTCTATAAACCTTGTTCTTTGTATCATACATCAGCATCCATATGTTGCAGAAAAGAATCCCCAAGACTCTTGTTAAATGATTTAATAGCTCTGTAAATAATTCTAGATTTTTTTTTGGTTTCTCTTTTATCTTTTAGTGATGAAGATATACCAAGCTCAGTATAAAGCATTGAGTCAAGCTCTAATAGAGCATCAAGTTTCTCTGTATCAGATTTGCTTGAATATCCAACAACCCTGTCGCAAAATGAAGAAACATCAATTGTATGTATATCATACATGGGTTGTTTTATTTTATTATATTCTCTAAGAAACAGATTATTTTTTCTCATGTTATCAAAATTATATATTATTTTTAAAACTTAAATAATTATTTTCACTTTTTTTTAGAGTTTGTTCATCAACCATCCTCTTGAAATAAGTTAAATATATCTCGTAAGTCGGCTCCAGTAGCTCGTGTTGATCATATTTCTTTGTGGATTGCACATGCTTTGTTAGCTTGTTTTGATTTATCTCTATGTTTAACAAAAACTTATTATCCTTAATCATTTCAGGATAAATTTTTATTCCATTTGCAATACAATACGCCATAGCATTGAGGTGTTGCTTTGTTGGACTGAAGTCTGATTTTTTAATTTTCTTTGGTCTTCCCATTTTTTTTATAATTAAAACGGTAAATCGTTATTTTCTATTTCAAACGCTTGACTTATAGTTCTGTTCAGAATATCGTTTTCTTTTCTGTCAAATATGAATGTTGGAGGGTTTTGGTCTTTGGCATAATATCTTCCAGAGACAACGTCGTATCTAAAAAATAAACTTGCATCCATTTCTCCCTGAAACTTCATTTTAATTTTTTGAACTTTAAACTCTACATCGTTTTTACTGTGGATTGCATCGTCTTTAAAGTATCTGAAAATAGAAAAACCATCATGAGTCTGATTTCTAAAATCCGCAGAACCACTGCAGTCATAAAGAGTCGGTATATCATATACCCCATGTTCGTTCTTTCGCATCTTTGTTGGATGCACAACTAGAAATATAATAACGTTATTCATCTGAGCGAACATAGTCAGATGGGTCAGAACCTTCTTGATTTTAGATAATTCGCTATCGTTTGATTTGTCATAGTCAATCTTGTTAAAGGCATCTATAACAAAAATATCAACCCCATAGATAAACATCTGTTCTTTAAACTTTTCCATAATCCAACTCCACGTAGGAATATCTCCTTTGTCTGGAGCAGTTATGTAGATCCTTTCGTTTGCCCATTCAACATATCTATCAATCTGTTCTTTTGTTACTCTAGGTCTGTTTGGGTTTTCTTGCCAAAAGTTTGTACCAAAAAACTTCTCAATGAATGTGGTTTGGTGTAGTGACATTGGAGAATGTTCGGGAGAAAAGAAAGACGCTTTCATGTTGTAGTCACGAACTAAGTTCATTACATACCACTCTGTAAAGTTTGATTTACCATGAGATGGGATACCAGTAGCAACTACTAGGTGTCCACGCATTACAGAGAAAATGTCCTTCAAATCCCCAAAACATCTGTGCTTAGGATACAAAGTTTCAGGGAGACCATTTATGTGCAGATCGTGTATACCACCCGCTAAATCTTGAATTGTAAATGTTCCTGAAGCAGGATATCTCTTTCCATTTGAGACTGACTCCCTAACTAAGTCTTCTTTTCCTTCAACCAAATCTCCGTTTGCATCCTTGTTCTTGAATAGTATGCGAACACATCTGTATCTTCCAAGTCGTTGTGCTATCTTTTCGGCTACAGCCTCGCCTTTAGCATCGTTATCTGTTCCAATATAAAACTTCTCTATGTCTTGTAGATACTTCTCGCAGTTAATCCAATAGTCATCATTGTCATTTGCTCCATTTGGAATGCTGATTGTGTTCTTGAATCCAGACTGATGCATAGCTAATACATCAAACTCTCCCTCAACTATAAACACTTCCTTCTGACCGATAGCAGAGTTTATATTGTAAAATATAGGCTTTGTCTGTGCCGTTTGTGTAAAGTGCTTACCTCCAGAACGATATTTTTTGTTTACCAAAGTATCTCCCTCAAAATAATTGAACACTATGTTGTTCATTTTTTTACCCGCCTGTGGTTGAAAATATTCTTCTTGAGTTACATTTAATTCCTTGAGAGTAGACTGATTTATCCCTCTAGATTCGCAAAACTTAACCATGAAATCAGATAATTTTGTGTAGTTTGTCCAGGTTTGTTCTGGTAACTTGTAGATTTTATCTGTTATAGTATTGCCATCATCACGAATTGATATTGCCTCACAGTGATGACACTTTGCTAATCCTTTAGCAACGTTTACACTTAGGCTTCTGTCTTGTTTGTTCTTCCTATCAGGAGTACACAACGGACATTTTGTTTTTATCTGCCCAGATGATTTTCCTTTTAAGTCAATTTGATTCCATTCTATTGTTTTCATAATGCACTTCTGTGTATTGATTTTTGTTTTCCTGTTCTAGGGTCGTAGTTGTATCGTTTGCAAAACCAAGACAAAAAGTGTCTGGTGTAGTCACTCTGAAGTTTAGAGCTTTCATTCACAGTTTCAAGATGAAGATTAAACTCAGTGAATAAATTTTCAAGATGCTGTTCAGTAAATTTAAACTTTGTGACTAGGGCATTTTTATATTTATCGTTTTCAAGCAGACGATGACGAATTTCATCAATATCCCTATATACGACATCAACTATATTGTTATTATTGTTACTATTGTTATTCTTGTTATCTTCTTTAGTAGTTGCCCCTCGTTTGCCCTTAGCTTGCCCCTCGTTTGCCCCTCGTTTGCCCCTATCTTTTTTCTTTGACTGGTAATCATCATATTTACAGATAGTTATGAGGCTAAATAGGTTTGCCCTTTTTTCGACTTTTATCTCTTCTGTCTTCTGTAATTTTTTAAGTGAAGTTCTGACTTCTTTGACAGATAATCCAGTCTCATTAGAGAGAGTTTGAATGGAAGTTATAAAGGTTGAGCGATTAACCTTAAAGCCTTTCCATTCTTTATCTCTCCAATTTGCCTTGAGTAAACAGTGAATGAATAACTTGAACGTCTTCAAGTCTTCATACCATTCCCACTCAAGTATCTTTCTGTCTATCGTTATGAATGAGCCATCCATCTCTTGAAGTTTTTTTGATGAGTCACTGGTAGATTATTGATAAAAACTTTTATTCTTTTAATTTCAGACTTAGTGTTTATGTGCCTATTAATTAATTTGTTATTTAAATTTTTAGCAGAGACTAGTTCTTCATAAACTGTTTTTTGTGGTATATCCAATACTGGGAATATGGAATTAATTTTATTTTTTATACTAACCACGTAGTACATTATTTTTTTATCTACCTGAACAAGGTCTTTTATTGTGCGTACAGCATATAATATTGTAGCATGATCTTTACCGAAAATGCCCCCTATACTTGAAAGGCTTAATTCTGTGTGGTGCCTAAGAATATAAATAGCTATTTGTCTTCTTTCTACAATTTCTCTACGTCTAGTTTTTGTATCTGACAGTACGTTATATCCAAGACCAAATATATCATTACATACTTCAATTATTATTGATGCTTTACTACTTTCATCTAAAAATTCAAAATATTCTTCTTTCATTTTAATTTGTGTTAAATTAGAATTGTCTTGAATAGGGGACTCACTTGCCAAGAGTCCCCCTGTGTCATTCAAGCTATTAATCAAAAATCAAATAAACAAAATTAATAAGGCAAGTCATCATCAGCAGTAACGGTTTGCGCTACAACTGAAGCTTTTTGTGGACTCATTTGTCCATTATCTTTAGGAGGAAATACTTTTCCCAAATTTACACTTGTCTTTTGCTCTTTGCTGTATGCTGAGATAGACTCAGAGCCATCCTCCCATACGTTAAAGTCAAGCCAAATTTGTTTTCCGTACTTTTCATGATCAGTTACCTGACTTGGATTTTGTCGTACAAAATCTCCTAATGCATTTACACTAAATGCGATACTCTTTTTTGAAACTGGTTTTCCCATAATAAAAAAATTAAATTAAAATTTGTGTTAAGTCGTTTAAATATTCCCTACATAGCTTAACTCTATTGTAGATTTTTTCAATGTCGTTTTCGTTCTTTTCAATTTCGAACTCTTTAATTCTGTATTTCATAGGCATTTCACCATACTTGTGACCATCCCATATTTCTTGCTCAAGATTCTTTGGGAGTTCCATGACCCCTAGCTTTCTCTCCACAACCCTCATCTCGTGAAATATTATTTCATCAGGAGTATCTACAAGGCAGTAAACTAGCTTTGATGTTTCTTTGTTCGTTAAAGCCATGTATCCTTGCATCTGCCAATAATAATCTTTGTTTGGCACCTCTTTGTCGGTCAAAGGGAATGTGCTATAGTCCCAAGACGATTTAATATCTATGAGTTCTTCGTCTATTATATCAGGTTCTCCAGTGATAAATTCATTGTCAAATCTTTCTGCATTTTTTTTATAATCCTTACCAATGAAGTTTCCGTACATATATATTGATTCATCTTCTACTATGAGTCCCTTGTCTAGATATTTAGATCGAACTGTAGATGACTTCTGAAACAATTCTTCCTTGAATATGCTCCCCAAGAAAGTTTTAGGACCAGCCGACAACGTATCCTTTTCAGGGTACGTCATCAACTTGCCTAAGGACGAGCATCTAAAGAGATAGTTATCAAATGAAAGTTTACTCATACTCTTCTAATTTTTCTGTTTTTTAATATATAGTGTAGTGTACCTCCGCTAGAGATGTTAAAGTGCTCTTGAGTCTTTTTTCTTGACTTTCCGCACTCGATATAAAAATTATAGACTTCATCGGCATCGTATTTAATTGTTTTTTTAGATGCATTTACAGCCCTTGCAAGTCTTTCCTTAGAAGGAACATCCATGCAATTTTCTCTGTTGGAACCAAGAACTATATTGTCATTTTTATTATTTAGTTTGTCTCCATCTAAGTGCCGAACAACAACTCCCGCTTCATATATTTTATCCTTGTATTTATTGTACGCCACAAGCCTATGGGCTGTTAGTGTTTTGTTTTTTCCGTTAACAGAAACTGTACACTTTATATAACCTTGTCTGTTTTTTGTTTGCACTAAAGTTCCATTAGGCGTAAACATTTGTCCGTTATTGTCCACAAAATATCCCCTTTTAGCAGACAACATCTCAATTTTTGAAAATTTTGTTTTGTTATGAGTTAAATTCTCCATTTTTAAATTATTATAATTTTACTTCAACCCATTTCTTCAAGCCTTCATCATACTTTTTCTTAAACCTAGCATTACCGTTGTTATCATAAATACCCACTCCGATAACTTTAGCGTCAACAATTTGATTTTTTACGTACCAGCCAAATGTTTTCTCACTAGGAGCCATGCTTATAGAGATTCCCCTATATGCTTCCGTATAAAGTTCTCTGCCGATTCCCCAGTTTGTACATGCTCTTTTAAAAGAATCCGAAGACTCTCCCTTTTCACTTTCAAAATTACTAGGAGCTCCAGCATCATCTTTCCACACCCAGTCAGATTTATCTTCATCATAAATTCCAACACTACAATATAAGTTACCCTTAACCTCGTAGTGTTTTCTTTGCCAGTTGCTTGAGCCAACAACCTTGTCAAGCACATTCATGTCAACACGTGCGTCTTTGTAAATAAGAATGTTCTTTTTACCTTGATACCCTCCTTTACCCTCTCGAACCTCTAAGTATTCGCCTTCAAGAGGAAGAAATAAATTTTGTAGTTTTTTCATAATTTAGTTTGATTTCATTAATATGTGTTTGTGTTTTTGTTTTTAAAATATCAAGCCTTTCTTGACTCGCTTTCAGTATGCCTTCGCTAATTGAATCGTCATTCTTGAGCTTCTCCATTTTATCAAACGCATCTGAGTAAGATAAGATGTACGATAACTCTTTTAATGTGTTTTCATATGCATAGTCCACCAAAACGTCCTCTACAGGTCTGTAAATGTCTGACGTGGTGTACAAAAGCTCATATTTCTTATCACCTACCTTCTCTAACTTTAGTTTAGGGAAGAAATACTGTTCGCTATCGTCTAAGAATATGAATTTATCTGCAGTATCTTGGCAGTTCCAAATCACTTTCAGTTTATAGTCTCTATTTTCCATTAATTAATGTTAAGAGTTTATCAACTTGGTCTTCCAATCTTCTCATGGTTTCAAAGTTTTCCTCAATGATTTCAGATTTTTGTGTGATAATCATGTTGTCGTACTCATGTTGCTTTTCAGCCATATGTAGTTCGTACTCTAACTTGGCTATTTTAGCCCTTAGTTTAGGCATTTTATCCAATAGCCACTCGTATTGTGCTTGTTCAAATGTTTGTTCCATTGTTAACAAAATTAAATTTTAGTTTATTAAAACGCAAGCTTTTTACATTAAAATCAATCTTAAATATTTTTTAAGTTCATTTAATCTCTTGCTCTTCTGTCTCATCTCCACCATCTTCTGATGTAAATCTAGATCGTCTAGCATGTGCAAATCTTTCAGTTCCGAAATCATTTTCGTGTGCATGTCGAATATATGGTCTTTCACTTTCTTGATATGAGACTTCTTCTTGTTCTTGAATAAGTTTATCATTCTTTTTGTTTTTAGGGGAGGCAATATAATTAAAATATTCTTGCTCCATCCAATGAAGTTCCATTCTACCTGCGTTTTCGTACCATGTTTCCTCTAAAGTTCTTTTTATTCCACTCATAATTCCTCGTCATAAAATGTTAAATCTTTGGACTTATAACAACCTTCGCTACAATATTCATCATTGTAGTCAGGCTCAGCATCTCCACAATCCATACCTAAAGCTGTCCCACAAACTCTACAAACATTCCAAGACTCTATAATTGCTTCATCAGTAGAGTCATCTATGTAAAACATTTTTTGTCCAATAGTTACATATAAGCATTTGTTACTTCTAATATCTATGTTCATGTCGTTGTTGTAATTTGATTTGATGATAGTGAATACTTCACATTTGTCCACCATACATTCATTTTGTATGCGTCATTAAATTGTTTTTGGGACATAACCTTGAAACGAACAATACCATCTGCCCCCTTTTGGGAGCAGACGTATATGCCCGTTTTTAATCTAATAATATTATCCACAGATAGATTTTATTTGATTAATGACTTCGTTTTTTGCGTTCTCTTCAATCAATTTTACTAAATCACTAAAGGTATAAGCCTTCCCTTGATGTAGAATTAAAATTTGAGTATTTGTCGCATTAAACTTACTTGTTTGTTCTGGTCTTTTTTGAATTTTGTTATTGATTTCACAATTCTCAATAGCAGATTTAATTCTTCCAGATGTAATCTCATATCCGTATCTCTTTTTAAATTCAGATTTGATACGCATAGTGTGTTTGTCTCGTAGCTGATAGATAAACTCCATCTGCTTTACTCCAAGTTTTCCTGTGTGAGGACGTTTTGTTTTTACTTCTTTTTTTGTTGTCATAATAATTAAATTTAATTTTGCCTACTCTGTTCGCAGATTTTCGGCTTCCTCTGTTTTTTTTGTTGTCCACTAATGTCCTATAAATGCATGACAATAGTGGACAATACTCGATAAAGTGCATAAATAATCGTTTAAGTGCATCTTACCATAGTTCAATAAAATCTACTTCAGCTTAAGTTCCCATTCTTGTCCATGCATTATTAGCACAGTAGTTATCTAAAGCCTCGTTTCTATGCTCTACTTCTAAAGCCATTTGCTCTGCTTCAACATATGACTCAGTTAGTCTTGTCATTGTTCCCATCGCAGTTGGAGTTGTTACACTCCAACCTTGATGTATTTTCATATCGGCAAACCCACTTCGAGTTGTCCATGTCGCTGGTTTTATTTTATCATTCATATATATTTAAGTTTTTTGTAATGGTTTTTTCCAAGTGTTGTATGGGGACTTATGTCTGCAATCCCAAATATCTCTCACTATTCCTTGGTCTAGGCACACTAAGTGATTAGCTAATACAACAACATATGTTTCGGTATCACTTAATGGATACTCTTTGAGTGTATAGCCTTTGATTTTCTTTTCTTTTATAAATCCTCTTTTTTCCAAAAACTCCTCATAGGTTTGTTTTTCGTTTGGCATTGCTCCATTGTTGTATGAAATTTCCCAAAGCTCCTTTCTTACAGATTGATAATCTTCATCTGTGGCTATTGACAAAGCCCTGACAACACAATCTGCAACCCTGTCTTTTTTGTATTTCATTTGAAAATACTTGTGACGACCTCCGTCATCGTAAACGTAATCATTAATTTGTTCCATTGTTTTTTAATTATTTAATTTTAGTGTTGCTTGTTCCATGATTCTTCTGATTCTTTAATCACGTCTATCAGTTCATGAGCCATTCTTGACCCAAACCTCTCTAGGTTGAATTTCTGAATTTCTTCATTCCAGTGACTAAACCCACTACGCTTCCATTTAAGGTAGTATTCATCCTCCCACCAGCCATCATCCAATAGCGCCTCAATAACGTCTAAGGAGACGTCTTTGTAGCCCTCAGATTCTTCGTATAGGTTTTTTTCCTCGTCCTTAGTGAACTTGCCTTTATCGGCATAGTCTCCTGTTATGACAATTGAATCACCAGCCCATGAGCCGATGATTTTCTTGTCACTTCTGAGGTCACCTCCCCCACGATTGTTACCGTCTGCAAGTAATATTCCAAGCCCTTGCATGATTGTTCCTCTGTCAGAGGTGAACTCCATTAACTTTGCTCCACTGCCAAATGCATATGGTGATAATGTTTGTTTCTTTGTGGTGTTAACCACCTTATAATACTGTCCCATTGTTATTGTTTTTAGATTAAAAAATTACTTAAAGTTTCTTTATGGAAATTGTATGCATTTTCCATATCTTTTGCAGAGTTAAACTCATCCTCGATAATAAAATTTCTATCATCGATATGCGCATGCCCTTCTCCACTTACAAATTTATAGTAGTCATTTAGGCATTCTAATAGGTTGTAGTTTTCGTCTCGTTTAAAGGCTATAACGCACGAGCCTATCACATCATGTTTTTTGTTTAGCAGTTGGTGTACTTCTACTGTGTAATACATTTTATTTGTTTTAAGATTCATCAATTTCAGTGTTGCATTCAATGACGTTCCACTGCTCAAGTTCTTCATGTTCAAATTGTCCACTATACACTCCTTCGTTGTATAGTCTTTCAGCTTCCTCTATTGAGTTTGCTTCTACTTCAATTGTTGTAGCAATTAGTTTGCTTTCAGTGATTGTAAATTTCATTGTTATTTGTTTTAAGATTAATATAAGACGTTAGGAGGCTCATAGGAGCCCCCTGTTTGATTATCTACCCTTGGATGTACTTAACTACTTTGGTAGCTTGTTGCATCGCAAATAGGCATGCTTTTGGCTTATCCTCCAGCTCCTTGCACCATCCATTTATATAAGCTTGGCTGTTGCTCACTGATTCCATAGGATTGAGTCCTAGCATTCCAGTGATATACATTGCACTGATTTCAGCAACCAGCTCCTCCTGTGCATAGGTCTCATCTCCCCACATAGACACCTCAGTTAGTGTCTTTCTGTTTAGCCTTGACTCGTGTCCAGTTGAGTGAGCCAGCTCATGGAACAGCACCTTGTAGTAGCTGTCAGAGTCGCAGAAGGTCTCTGGCTTTGGCATCTGTACTCTGTCCGCAACCGTGTGGTAGTATGCTCTATCTCCACCATGATTAAGTTTTAGCTTTCCGTCTCTAGATATATAGCTTGACGTTAGCTGTTCAGCAACCTCGATTGGTTCATGTACTATCTTCTCAGTCTTAATGTTTATAGGCTCAATACCTTCGCACTGCGCTACGTTGAATACATTGTAGTATTTCCATGTGTACGTTGGACGGTATCTGTTGACCAGCTTACCAGAGTCCGTTGTCATTTTATCTCTGAGGTTGACGGTCTTGATTTCTTTGTCTGTTAGAAACTTTCCAGTCTTCATATCTTGGTATCCAATCTTGCAGAAGTACACTGGTGTTGAGTTGCTACCCTTCTTGACCGTTCCATCAAGACTAACACACTGCTTGTAGGTCAACCACTGGTTGTACTCGTAGCCTTTGTCTAGCATCACAGCGTTAAGCATGAAGATGTTAAAGCCGTTGTAGTATGTCTTAGTTGACAAATTCATTGGTTGATTCTCAGAACCAGCCTTCCAAGGCTTGAACCAGTTGAATCCATTCTTCTTCAGTCCCTCTATGACCGCTTCATTTACTTTTTTGAAAATTACATCTTGTGACATTGTTTGTTTGTTTAGATTAATATAAGACGTTGGGCAGAGTGAACTGCCCTTTTTATTTAAAAACCATCTCCACCGTAAGCCATATAATGGTCAATTTCTTGTAGTTTGTCCATTATCTTTTCAATTTCAGTTAATTTTTGTGGCTCTTTTACTGTTATGTAATCTCTAAGATTTCTCATGCTAAACCAAGCCTCTGCATAGATACGGTCATAGGTTTTTTCATCTTCAGTGTAGCTTTGTGTGTTCTGTGACATAATAGTTTATTTTAAGATTAATATAAGACGTTAGGGGAACCGTAGCTCCCCTTGGACTAGAAGTAAAACTCTGTTCCACCAAACTCATTCTCGAACAGTTCATCGAACAGCGCTTGTATTTTTTCCTCGGTATCAAGGGTATCAATTTGCTCTCCGCCTTGGAACACCTTAGTTCCTTTGACATATACGGTTCCTTCGTAGTTCCATACTGAATACACCTCTGCTCCGTTTAGGCATTTAAGGTTTTCTTTCGCTTTGCTTGATAAAGTTTTCATTGTGTTTTGTTTAGATTAATATGAGATTACGTGGATGAGTGAATCATCTATTTTTACTAATATGCCTTCTAGCTGTTCAAACATCTCTATTGGTAGATATAGGGCGGCATATTGATGGATTTTATCATAGTAATAACCATCAAACAAACCGTATAACATGTTTGTCAGTTCAGCTGTATCGTCTTCAGTACGTACAAAGCTTTTAACTTTACTGATACAGTCTAAAATGAATGATGTGTCACTCATTTCAAATACTTCGTGTCTGTTGAATCTTTTGTAGTTCATTTTAATTGATATTTAAGATTAATATAAGACGTTGGGAAGATTTAACTTCCCTCACAACACTCACAAATACTAGAGAATTCATACTCTATGGTTGTCATTTCTGTGTCGCAAATTTCACAATAATTCATTGTAGTTTATTTTTAAGATTAATATAAGACGTGGACGGCATTGCTACCGTCCGTTTTAACGTTTCGTCCTTGTTTGGACTCATCAGTTATATGTAAATCTTAAACGTTGTTTCCTACGCTGTTCGCAGTTGTCCCTCGGGCATACCTGTTACTCTTCAACACTAACCCTGTCCCTATCGGGGAGGTCGTCTCCGTCATCCAGCTATCTTGCTGTCCTGTTCGGGAGAGTTTCAGAAGAGTGTCTCTCACCACCCAGTCGAAGTAATCTACATGTGCTAGCTACACGTCCATCGACACCGCTATATTATTTTAAATATTCAATATGACAATGAAAAAAATCGATAAAGTGCACATCTTTTTTTGATTTCCCAATGTTTACAGTACTTCCCAGAGCATCAAAATCAACCAAAAAAATCGATGAAATGCATAAAAATTCTTGAAAAAAAATTTGGATATGTTATTTATTTTCCCTATCGCGCACGCACGCACACACGTGTACACGCACGTAATCTTATTAGCACGAATGCCGATAATAACAAAGTGTTGATTAGCCCTTATAAACACTGGGCTCAAGGCTGTTTTCTTGTGATGACATATCGATATCTGGTGTTAGGTGTAAAATGCTAAACGTGTTGGTGGTTATTCGGAATCCAGACGCATATAAAACCATAAATCCTTATCCATTCCATAGAAATAGCATGGCTTTTTAGCTAATCTGCACCATGGTCAAAGCAAAAACCTAAAAACTTTGGTGACGTTGTCGATTCAAAGTGACGGGGTGGGTTTAAGGAATCGGTTTTCCCAAAGGGTCGGGTGTCTTGTATTGTATATATAACCCAAAACCTACATACATCTAAAAACGTGTTTAAAAACACAAAGGTCTAGTGTTTACGGTAGTTTACACGTGGCATAAAAAAGGGACATTTACTGTTTATATATATGTGTACATTTATTTGTCCACTTTTCATGCCATCTGTTGTATATACAACTGTTAATATTTATTTTAATTAAATACGGTTGTTGATTAGAAATAATTGTGTAATATTGTTGTGTTATTTGTTGTTTATAATTTGTTTTCATTAATTGGGAGAAGGGCTGTTGATTAGATGTCGACAGCTCTTTTTTCTTTTTTAACTTTGGGGGTATGTTTATAATATCTTTTCTTTTTCCAAATGCGTTGATGTTTGGGTTTGAATATTTCGAAGAAACTGAGGATCTTCAATTCAATGAGATCAATGTTTATATTCTATTTGTAGCAATCGCCTATAGATGGAGAAGTGATGGGGAAAAAATACAAAATCTAGATCTTTGATTAAAGTAGTTAGTTGCTTTATTAATAGTTATTATTATAACCAGTTTTTGGTTATGTATAAATCCTACATATATTATGGCAACACTGTTCAATTTAGGGTATACGATTGGGACAGAAAGAACCCATTGAAACAAGAAAACCTTGATTATTTAAAGAGCATAGGGGTAGAGGTTGTTCGAGTTGATATTGAAGATTGGGACATCAGGCTTTATCGTTTGCAGTATGGATTTAAATGGAAGGGTCTTATAGAGAGTGATGCAACATATGAGATATTGGTTGATGCCGATACATTGTTTTTAGACAACATAGAAGGGTTATTTGATCAGATTAGCTATTATGACTTTATGGTTGTCCCAGAGATGCACAGAAGTATAGATGGTACAGCATTAAGACTTGGATATTTATTCAACATAGGGTTTTTTGTTATAAATCATAAGGCAAAGCATTATTTGAAAGATTCAGTTGAGATGTTAAAGAAAGACAGTACAAGACTGGAGATGGAATCTTTGTGTGAGATAATGAAAGATAAAGACAGTGTGTTTGAGTTGCAGTGGGAAGAGTACATGCATCTGTGGCAAAATCACAAAGCAGTTAAAAAGTCTTTAGTTATAGAGGAAGGAAAACCAAAGATTATCCTTGAGGATGGCAGAAGTATGAAGTTTTATCATTTTACAACAATGATAGATCCATACAAAGACAGTTTGATAAACAGACTCAATGTAGAACCAAAGACTGCGGTTAGAATGTGGGTGAAAAGACACAGTAACCCTGTTATTTTTATTTATGAATATTTTAGAAATTCAGAAGAATTTAATACATTAAAAGAAACAATCGAATCATGGAAAGTATAAGGTATGCGCAGATAGATCCAAACGGACTTTGTAATGCTGGGTGTTGGTTTTGTCCTGTATCCTATAAAGGTAATCCAACAGAGTATATTAATCAGATGTCTCCAGAGGATTTTAGAAATATTATACAACAGGTAGATTATTTTAAAGGAGACATTGTGTCCCCACAGTTTAATGGCATATATACATCTCATTATAACGAATCTTTGTTGTACAGGTATTTCGAAGAGATGCTAGAGACTTTGAGGGAGTTTAAACTAGGAACGGTTATATTAACTAACGGAACTCCATTAACACCAGATAAAGTCGAGATAATCAATAAATATAAAGATGTAGTGTGGGGACTATGCGTTAATGCTCCAATATGGAGTGATGAAGAGCTTTTTGCAAAAAGAACTAATATGAACAAGAGTTTGTTTCAAAAGCTAAAAATAAACGTATCCTATGCCTATGTAAACTTGAAAAACAAAAACATACTATCAATACAGGTTAATGGACACGATAGAGACTCAGGGGCTCTAAAAGGACCAAAGTTCCCAGATATTACAGAAACAGAACTTGAAGAACAAGTTGCCGCAGCAAAAGCATTGTTTCCAAATGCAAATGTATTCAAGCAACCTCATCTTATAGATCGAGTTGGATTGATAGACGAATACATAAGTTCATCTCCATTTGTGCATCCAGAGAAAAAGGTTGTGGGATGTATGGGGAAAAGAGACACAGAGTGGATACATGTCAATGCTAAATCAGAACTTTTCCTTTGTTGCAATGATTATGAGATGGAGCATAAATATGCAAATCTAAAAGAA
>Ga0070751_1000226_pt1 | contig 39540 bp, 32 predicted proteins | sample VirMetDEL_Aug_28_FD_78514 | JGI IMG/M metagenome (GOLD analysis project Ga0070751, IMG submission 78514) | Aqueous microbial communities from the Delaware River and Bay under freshwater to marine salinity gradient to study organic matter... | ecosystem: Environmental > Aquatic > Marine > Coastal...
AATAATCGATTAAATTCAGTTCAATTTAATAACTCACTTTCGGTAAAATACGCCAGAAATTGGAACGCAGATACTTCAAAAAGAAACAAATACGTATTTAATATGCTCAACGGGGTAGAAAATGCCCCATCTGGAGTATCCGAAGAGATAACCTCGGTGCCCGGCACATTTACATCAAAAGATGAACCCGGCGGAGTTCAGTCAGAATCTAATCTTATAGAGGTAAATGCCGGTGGTGAAAACTATATCACTAATTATATCAGAGTAGGAGACAGAGTTATCTCTTCTGGTGTCGATGTTGGGTTTGTAAAACAAGTAAGAGATTTATCTGGCGCCACCCGTCCGTATATTTATGTATCTACAAATTTAAACTTAAATGGAGCAACGTTATCTTTCAAAAGGGCGGGACAAAGCATCTCTGATTATTTTGAAAACGCGGCGGCACTCACAATTTTAGATCTAAGAAATTGTTCTTTGGTCGGGACAATTCCTACGTTTATTGGTAACAATGGAAAAATGAGAGTTCTTAATTTATTTGAGAACTTATTAACTACATATCAACCTGGTACTTTGCAAAATCTAACAGGTGCGGGCATTTTACCTTCAAGTAATAAGCCGAGTCTTTCTACTTTTAATCTAAGTTACAATGCGCTTTCTAAGGAAAGTATTAGAGCCATTATTAGTGACTTATATGAAGTTGCAAGTTATTTCGGAAACAATCTAAACACAATAAATGTAAACCTTCGTGCCACAAAGGCAAACGTTGCTTCTGGAAGTTTAATTAACTGGACGGAAACAGAAATATTTGACCAAGGCACAGCAGAAGTACCAGGAACTCCTGAGTCTCCAGGAATCCCTGCTTCACCTGATCCGTTATTAACCAAATACAATCAGTTAGGATCTACATTCCCAAGAATCCGCATTTTTATATTTAATTGATTAACCACTCTATAGTATTTATCCAGGAGCGAAGATAAAAAATGGCAATAGGATTAAGCAGAAAAGCTAATTTATCAGAAAAGAATTTAAATTTAAGCGAAGCTATACAAAAACTATATGCTCCTGGCGTACAAGACGATCTAGGCTTGTTTTCTCTATCTTCCCAGATTAAATCTTTTATTAACTCTGGACCAGAAAGCGATCCTAGCTCGCAAATTATTGGGATAAGATCAGAAAAGTTTTTATCGTTTACTGGGGAACCTGTAGATCGCACAAAATTTTTAACAAAAGACGTTACCTACTCAACAGGAGACAAGGTTTATTTTGATACGTTTACTCTTCCCATTGTAAGCTCGGAGCGTGCATATAATCCCAAATACTCGATAAACGGATCTATTCCAGAGGCACGAATTATCACTCAAGGAGAAGGGTATTATTTTGAAAAAGTTGGTGTTACTCCTCAAGTCCAAGAATTTTTAACAAACAAAGTAATTGATAACGTTGTTTTAAGGGGTAGGATTTCTCAGTCTGATTCTGCAAAAGCAAGAGTAACTTTTTCCATTGACTCCACAACTCAATTTGATTTATCAGACGTAGAGGAGTGGGCTTTTTCCGATAACGAAACAACTACGTACGCTGCTGATGGTACGCCAATTCCAGTATTTGGAACAACAAATACTTTAGCAATTAATAGTAACGGCACCTGGCAATATTTATCTCCAGATACACAGACGCTCACTAGAGACGTATCTATTAAAATATTTTTTGTAAATGGACAAACTTCAACAATAGTGCCCGTTATTGTTGCATCGAGTGGCCTCGATCAAACTGGGCAAATAACTCTTCCACCAATTGACGCTCCCTCTTATCTAACTGACTTTACAGGATTCTATACATTTAGATTTATTGTAAGTAATATCGAAATCACCGATGGAGGTTCTGATTATGTGATCGGAGAAGAACTAGAGTTAGTAGAAGGAGTTGTAACAGATCAAGAAACAGGCGCGCCATTTGTTTTAAAAAGGCAAAAAGGAGAAAGATATTTTACAAAAGAAGCAACTATTGTTTCTGAGTTTTATTTCTACGATGTGTTAGGAGCATCAAATTCAGGGTATTATTTATTTGATTCAAAATTTAATAAGTATTTATTTTTAGATAACAATAAGGGTCCTGAAGAACTTTCCTCCGAAGATCCTAGAGAAATAAGAGTGATTAGATCGGATGCGATTAGCATTGATAACATCCTTCAGTTAAAATATCTTCAATCTCCTATCGCAATAAGATCATATAGTATTTTTAGACTCGAAGGAAGTATTGTTGGAAGTATTTCCAATCTTTCTAGATTAGTAAATAGATTAAGAGACGACTCATATTTATTAATTCAAAATACAAAAAAACCTACTTCTATAACCTCTGAAGAAAATAATCTAGGATTTGAATATAATAAAATTACAGGAAAAAATTTAACTTTCTATCAGAGATTGGTAATCAGAGATCAAGATTATGCTCTTGGAGCTAATGATATAACTGGGCTTAGGTTAAAAAATAACGTTGATAACTTTACATTAATAGGACAATCAGAATATACAATTCAAAGCTATACCATAAACGCAGATACAAATGTATTTAATGCAGGTGACACAGTTAATCCCGTACTTGGCAACGACGCAAAAACGCTCATAGTAAATTCTACAGGTACCTGGACTTATGAATCAGCAGATTCATCTAACATACTAGACGGCGTAGTAATAACAATGACATTTGAAGGAGGATTTGAGTATAAGATCCAGCTACTAACCCAAGCAGAAACGGCAAATAATGCGTCTGGAACTATACCTCTACCCAAGGTAAGAATCCCAGGAATATTTTTAAAAGTTGGAGATAGTTACAGGAGAGCATATTCGACTACTGATAAAGCGTATTCTCAAAAAACAGAAGATGGAACCGGTTATTTAAATCCAAATATCGATGGCACATCACCTGATCTTTCTCTTTCTGCTGCGAGCATAGTTCCTGGACAGTCTGATTTTTATACCTACAACACAATTATATCCAAATTTGCTCAAAGAGTAAATGTAAATGGAGTAGATGGAGCGTTTTATTTCCAAAAGGTCACTCCACCTGTTGTTTCTCCTGTTACTGATATAAAAGGAATTACCTATTACTCCATTCCTTTATTTAAGTTTGTAGGTTGATAAATTAATATCATAACCAGCCGGGGTCGTTAGCGGTGAGGAGGCTAATATCTGTCTCCCCTGTTCCCTCGGCTTTTTTAGCAAACAAGAAGAATAGCTCTTTAACAGATTTGTTATTAGAGTACGTTAGCGCATCTTTAAATATATTTTCGTTACTTACTCCGGTGTAAGAAGTTCTTGCGAATAATCCTGTACGGGTTGGGGTTATTTCTCCGATAAAAGGATTTAACTCTACTTTTAATTTATGAGTGTAATCATTTGCACCAAAAGTAGGTAGGGTGATTGTTGGCGATTCGTCAATAATCTGCGCCCTTTGATCCGCGCTAAAATCAAAGATTAACTGGTCGTTGATTTTTAAACTTTTTTTGCCGAGGTCTATAGGATTTACGTCTACTGATCCAAAATAAACATCGCCTACACCTTCTGCAGAGCCGTATAAAGCGGAGTCATCCTTAACCGTTTCGATCAAAAGATCATCCGTAGTAGAATATGGAGGGTAGCAAATACCTCCCAAACCTGGATCGTTAGGATCAGAAGGAGAGTTATCGTAGCCAAAAGGAGTAACAAGAGACGTCGGAGGCTCTGGGAGTTCTGTATTTAGTCCAAATGGCGATTCAGGAGTAGGGGAGTCTCCAGGTGTTACGAATAAGGTTTCTGCAAAATTAAGCCCCTTGCCCCCATCTACTTTTAGAAACTCATATGAGCTGTTGTATACAAATCTTATTTGTAATGGTGTTGTCGAAGGGAGCGCTGGTAAAAAGCCTGTGGGAATATTATCACCAACAGAATCAGTTACAGAAGAAGGTAAGTTAGAAACTTTAAAATAGTTGTAATATACAACAATATCGTAAGTTATTGTCCCATCGGCCACCAGATCTACAGAATCGTTTAGAGTTACTTCTTCATCAGCAGCAACATACGACACCACTGTTTTAGTAGTAATTAATGCTCCTGAAGTTTGATCATAAAACTCTATGCTCGAACCTAAATAAGGGCATTCATTATCTACAATGTTTCCGCTATCGTTTGTAAATAAAACATTACTCGGAAGAACACCGCCTGCGTTTACCACAGTTTGTCCGGCTTCTGATCTTCTTTCTGCTTCTACTAAAGAATAGAAAAACTTTTCTGTGCCATTATTTTCATCAACAGACGCGATTAATATTGTTTTACTATCTCTATTTCTATCAGTTGCGCCAAGAGTAAGGCCACTAATTACCCCTGTATTATCGTACGTAGGAACTGCAGGATTTGTTGCGTAAGAAAAAATATTTCCTCCTAAGAACGACTCATATCTCATTGATTCTGTATTTCCTAAATCGTCATAGGATGCTTCTATGGGAAGGTATTCTATGGCAATGTCCGTAATACCCTGTCTATTTGGATTAGAAAATGTATCTGTATTATCAAGACCATGGAGTATTTTACCACCATTATCTTCACCAGCACCACCAGCAATTGCGGCCAGTGAGTTTACTGGTCTTGCAAAAATTTTTATTTCTCCGCCGTTACCAGCGGCGTCTTGCTCAAGGAGCAAGAAGCTATAGTTTTCCGCTTTGTATCTAAGATCGTTTTTAAGATCTGTTACAGGTTGAATTGTATCATCTTTTACCTGCCTTCCAATAAAAAGTAACTTTGAGTGGTTATAGTCGTAGTCTCTTTGCGCATTTGAAGTGGTAATACTATTTACTAACGAACCGTCGTATCTATCTGGTCCGTATACATTGATTTTTGGAAGATTACCCTCGTTATACTTAAAATATTCAGGTTTGTTTTCAAACACAGCACGCGAGGTACGTGGCTCGATATAGTTTGTTCCTCCTTCGAGAAGATCTGCTGCTGTAAAGTATTTATCTAAATTATCGGGGCTATAGAGATATCCTTGAAACAGCTCTTCTAATGATCTAGTATACGGAAAACTGTTATCGTCTACAGGCTGAGGAACAATAGAAAAAGGTCTGTTTTGAATTAATACATCTATTTGATCATTTTCTACTGGATTATTGAGATTAGGAAAATCCGCGGTTATTAGAGTATTGCTATAAAGTCCTAAATCAAAAACCTTTGTTGCGGTTAAAGTTTCGCTAGGTACAAAAGCAGTTATGGACGAGTCAAAAAATAAACTCTTTGAGTTGTCTATTCCAGCGTAGCTTCTCTCTGTAGGTACTGGTGAGGTAAGCTCAACTCCTATGTCAGTATATCCTAATATTTCAAAATTATAACTAAATTCTGAAAGGTCAGTTTCGTAATCTGCTACAGGAGAAACAACTTCCCATTGAGAATTTGCGTTTCTTCTTAATCTAACATACCCGAAATAATTATTCCATGTAGAAACATCTCCTGAGGCGGCGTCAGTAGATAAAATATCTATAGCAAGAGAAGGTTCAAATGTGGCAACACTTAAAAGCTTATCTCTTATTGGAGACGAACTATTATCGATGGTGTCTTGACCAAACCAGTATCTAATTACAACTGGAACGTAATCATTATTAAACGTATTTACCGGGTTTCCTTCGATATCATTATAGGTTTCAGAAAGATCTAAAAAGTTATTTTCGTTATTAGATAAATTAAGGTAATTTTTTCCACCTTGAACATTATAAATTCTAACTCCTTCTTCGTTATTTACTGGACTTCCTTTGTCTAGTTGAGTAAAAAATGTATCTGGGTTATTTGTGTCTAGGGCTGTTTCCCATGTGCCTATAGCCGCACCCGTTGCAGGATCAATACTTGTTCTTTTAAAATAATCTATTCGTACTTTACCGTTTACTTGGGCAATAAATTTTGCAAACGTACTAGAAGAATCAAATGGGAATTTAAGCCAAGCATCATACCTAATTCCAAAGTTAGTTGTTTGCGGTAGGTTTTCCCTTAAAATCTTAAAATTAAGATTACCGTCTTTAATAATACTTAGAGTTGGACTATTTTCATAATCTGCTTCGTCTGCGCCATACTCAGATCTTGATCTAAACTCAATATTATAGGATTTTTCCCACCAGCTTTCATTTTCTTTTAACGGAATAAACTCACCATTTACAGTAAATCCGACCCTGTGAGAATTTCTAATATTCTCTGGACCTTGAGGGATATAATCAGGAGAGTTTACAACATCTGAAGCAGGGTCGATTGGCTCTGTGTAGAACGGAGGAGGATTATTCGTACAGTATCTTTTTCTTAATTTTTTACCAGCTGGTATGTCAACGGTCGGCGCCGGATTTAACACCATTGACGCAGCATTTGTTATCCCTGCTACTTTGTATATAGTCGGATCGGTTTCTGTTTCATATGGCGTAATTCCGTCTTCATTTGTGATGATTACAAAGTCACCTACGTCAAGCTCGGTGTCAAAGGCAGTTCCATCTGCTCCAGTTACAACGCCAGTTCCAGCTGTTACTCCTACAGTACCTTGCAACAAATCCCCTTCACTAGGAACAACATACAAAAATTTAACAGGCCCTGCACCTACAAAAGGTGTGCCTCTTCCACTAAAAGTTTCAAACTGGGCAATTCTATCAGCGATTCTTTGCCTTGGGCTGACAAGAGCTGCTCCGGTCCCGTCTCTTAGAGACGCGTTTTTTAAGATTTCTAGATCTTCAAATTTAATTCCAAAGTCAACAATTCCATCGATGATGGACAAGTCAGACGCAGTTGTAATTCCTTCCGCGTTTCTTTCTGCCGGATCTTGTATGTCCTCTAGTACTTGTTCAAGAGCCGCGGGTTTTGACGTAAGATCATCTAATGCCTCTTCTCTTAAAAGACCAAAATATTTAATCTCCGAAGTCGGAGAAATTTTTGTACTCAACGAAAGAGAGGGGGCAGTTGAAGAAATTCTTACCTTACCCCCAGGCAATTTACCAGGCATAGTATCGCAACTATATTTACATTATATAGTTACTTTAAACTTTACGCCGCGTACAGATCAGAATATTCTCTAATAACAGATCTAACAAACCCCGATCGAATTATCTCGTTAAATTGAAACTCGACATGACCAACGTCTCCTAGCTTAGACAATCTTTTCGATGCGTCTGAAAGTCCATCTCTACCAAATTTTTTATCTAAGTCTCTTTGAACTACGTCTCCAAGTAAGGCAACTTTGCTATCGTTACCGAGCCTTGTGAGAATTGTTAACACACTATGGGGTATGGCGTTTTGCATCTCGTCAGCAATAATAAAACACCGATTTAAACTTCTCCCTCTGAGATGCTCTAGCGGAACGAACTCAATAATCTTCTTATCGATAAGATAGTCTGCTTTTCCTTTTTGCATAAAAACGCTTAGTGCGTCTCTTACTGGGGCGATATGCGGCGCAGTTTTTTCATCGACTTCACCTGGCAAAAATCCTAATCCTTGCTCGCCTACGACATCTACAATAGGTTTTACATAGTAAATTTTATCAATGGCCCTTTTCTGCAGCATCTCACAAGCGACATACGTAGAAAGAAGCGTCTTTGCCGTGCCTGGAGGCCCGGTAAGAATGGTTAATGTTTTTGTTCTTAAATAATTTAATGCATCTACCTGAGAAGGATTGCGAGGCATTATAATTTTGTTTGCTTCATTTTCTCTAATTTGTGGCATTGAGTATTGAATTTCTGAAAAAATTTTTTGTTTGCGCGTTGTCTTTACTTTACGGGCCATAAAATACTCCATATAGCAAAAATCCCCCGAGGCACATTTCTATGCCACAGAGGAAATTTTGCTTATTTACTTAAATCAAACGAACTGAACATAAGGGGGGTTGTATATGTTCATACAAACTTTAAACCCATCCAGCCAAAGCAGAACGTTTCCATGTATTATCCGCTACGCAAATATATACATAATTTTCATCCCAAGTAATATCTCCTGCAGTACCTGGATCAGTTGCTGCGGTTGGAGGTGCAGAAGGAATGTTCAAAGTTCCAGAAAGAGTTAGATCTTTAGATCCAAGAATTTTTGCAACTCCTGTTGCGTGGTCTACATAATAAATTTCTTGAAGGGTCTCATTTAAAAATAACTCTCCAGGTTTTGCAAAAGTATTATCATTAGTATACTGCGTTTGTATATATGCTAAGTTTTTTGCAGAATCAGAAGAGTATCTAATTCCCCATCTATGGTTAGGATCGGCCATATTGACTATTACAAAGTATCTCTGTTTACTTTAAACTCCGTTGGTCTGTGATAGAATAAGCTTAGTTTATAAATGCCCATGAAGCCCAAAATCTTTGTGATCCTCGGAGCTGATCGAGTTGGTAAATCCACCTTCATCGAGAACTCTTATGAGTTTTTGATTGGATCTACCACGGCAGCAAAGCTTCATTTCTCTGGACCACAACCCCATCATAATAATCCCATTGACCAATACATCGAGCCTCTCAACGCAATAGGACTAGATAAAGTTCGATATATTCTTTGCGACCGAGGATTTTCCGAGGTTTGTTTTTATGAGAAGTTCCGAAGAAATATCATTATTTCTGAGCAATGGGCCATTGCCGCTGAATCTTATTTCCAGTCCGTTAGTTCTGATATTCAGGTATTTATGATTGAGCGAGAGTGGGAATGGAGTCTGCCTAAGCACATCAAAGAAATCAATGAGTTGTTCCCTGAAGCATCAAACTATTTCAAACGTAACCAACTCCTTGTAAGAGAAGAAGAGCATAAGCAGTATTATGCGTATATGAATTCTTATCTTAACACCGTAACAACCCTACCATATAAAATTATCCAGCCATCCATCGATCAGTCTATTTTGGACTATTGTGTGGTTTAAAGATAAATAGATTTGTTATAAGACAATACTATGGCTAATATTCTAAACGAGGGTCTGTCAAGGACTCTTGGAATTGAATTTGAATTTAAACTTAAACTGCAGACACTACTTGGTGAATATCAAGCTGCGCCTATTGTCCAAGCAGAAGCCGCTGAGGCTGCTGCCGCTTTAGTTGCTCTGAATAAGTTTATTAAGTGCGGACCTTCTATGGGCTTTGAGGCCAAGCGTAATGCTTATGCTTGCCTTGAGCAAATTGTAACTGCTCTTAAAAACTCCGCAACCGTCCCCGCTGCTGACGACACCGCTCTTACCGAAGAGTTGGTAAATGTTACTCGTTATGTCGGTCTTGAAGGCGAAGAAGATTTCCACTTCATGGTCGCTGCATTTAATCTCTGCGAATTGATCTCTGGGGTTCTTGGAGAGACTGAAACAGAGGTGGTTGAAGGATCTGCTCCTGAGGGCGGAATTCTTACCATCAGCCTACTTGACGGAGGCTCCGGCTACACCAACGCTGCCGATGGCGCAACTAACTTCTTCTTTGTTAGCACTGAAGATTCCGGTGGTGGTGACGGTAACGCATCTACTGCAGCTGGTCTTTCTGTTGTTGGTGGCGCAGTTGTCGCTTCAGCTGATCCTCTTGGTGTTGCGGTACCTGGTGCAGATTACTCTGTTGGGGACATCGTTGTTCTTGCGCTTGATAACGCTGGTACAATTCCTGCCGGAGCAACTCCCGCTCTTGCAGAAGTCGTGGCGCTTCTCTGATAAAAAATTAAATAGTACCTTTAGCCTCCAGGTGGGATCTCCGTCTGGAGGTTTAAAGTATCTATAGCCAATATAGTATGACTTGTGAGTAGTCTGTACAGATGCCGCGCTAGAGTGGCATATAAGCCTCGTAAAAGTAATAAGCTAATTGTCTTTGAAGAAAGACAAATAGAATCAATAACAGCTACGCTTACTGCGTTCTTTTCTCCTGCGCTTAAAAATACTGCAGGGGGCAATGTATCGTCTTCTTTCACCACCTCTGATAACACATGTAGTGTTACATTAAATGAGCCATTTTTAGATGGCATTAGTTGGCAAACTTTATTAGATGTAGATAGGCTTTCTTCTCCGTCTAACCTAGCTGCGATAGATGAGGTATTGCTACCTCAATGCGCAGAAGGCGAGGACCCTGACGTTAATAAATGCGCAAGATATTCTCTTTTAGACAACGAACAAAATAAGTTCGATGGTAGGGCTCTTCTTATTATTACCTTGTGGTATACCCTAGAAGGAATCAATGAAACTAACTCTATTGATCTTTATTATCTTGTATCGGGTACTTCAATTAAACATGGAGGAGATCTCAATCCTCAAGTTACAATAAAAGGTCGGCATGCGTATGATGTCATACTACAAGAAAATATCAACCCGAAGTTTTTTGAAAAAGATGAAAAAATAGTAGACGAGCTAAATAAAAAAGCATTAAACTCGCTTGGGTATGAAATAGAGGACATTTGTTCTACTCCTGCAGATGAAAAAACTATGGAGAGAACATACAGAATTAATGGCCTAACAACAAAAGAGTTGGTAAATAAACTTGCCATGAGCGAAGAAGGCGGGCAAGTTATTTCCTTAGCAACAAAAGAGTTTACAAATAAAGTACAAATTTGCGGAAAAATAGATAATTCGTGTTATGCCTCTAGAGTTTTTTATTTAGGCAAAGGACTTTACGAGCAATATAACATTGATTCTGCATATCCTACAAACGATCTAGAAAAGAATATAAGCCCTGGTTCTGAAACGCCCTCCATCCCCGGCAATTTAAAAAATTCAAACAAAATAGAATATAGCATAAGCTTATTAGATCCTAATACCACCTCTAAAAAACTGGAGAAGGTAAGCGCCGATGCATTTGCCCCGTTTCTAAAACAATTTGAAAACAGAGAAGATTATCAAACGGGAGACGTTGTTAATGGATGGAAAGTTAGCGCAAAAGATAAAAATCTAACTATTGAGAAAATAGAAAAGAAAGCGTTATTTGGCGACGCAAAATCTCCTATAACTTATTTGGGTGGCAAGGTATTAAAGATAAACGTTGAAGAAAAGTCTGTAGATATTGAGACAAACTTTTACATACATGTATCTAACACATCAAGAAAATCCTTTAGGATGAGAGTGTATGAGCAGTATAAAAACCTATCTTCGATTTTGGTAAAAGAAAATGCAGAGCTTTCTCCCAACGATCCCATAGGAACAATAAACTCAGATCCCCAATCAAGAACTATATTTAGATACTACTCCAAGTTAGATAGCGGTGACATAGCAACAATCGACCCGGCGTCTATAAAGCTAATGCTTTCTAGCTCTAAGGGTCTGACACAGTCCGAGAAGCAATTACAGGCCCCAAGCAATAATTCTTCCGATGGCGTTTTTGTAGGAAAAGTAGGGAGCACAGGGGTGTCATCGGGTTCTCATGTTCATATTCAAGAGTCTAAAAGTCGTACTTTATCTGAAGCAGAGCTATTTGCTTTAGCGGGTAAGTACGTTAGAGTTGCTGGGGCATCTTTAACATCTTATACTAGAGGCGATGGATTTGGAGCAGGTAGAGATCATAAAGGTATTGACTTTCCTATAGATGCCGGAAAAGATATTACTATCTCTGGCTCTATAGTTGCTAGTGGCGCGGGTGTTGGTGGAAGTAACTGCGGTAATGGTGTTGCCTTTAAACCGCCAGAGGGACCAGAGCTGCTTATTTGCCACCTCCAAGATAGTTCAATCCCCACCGATCTATCTAAAAACTCAGTGGGTACATTTTCTAATTCTGGCAAAGCAGAAACATCTGGACCGGGAAGCTCAGGTATTGCAAAAAATGGAATAAATTTAAAAACAGAATTTAAAGGAGTTCCTAAAGCGTTAAATATAATTCCAGGTCGAACAGTATTATCTTTTATATCCGACTACGATAACTGGGTAAGTAATAGCAAATCTTCTTCTATCGAGCCAAATATCTGGATACCAGAAAAATATAAGAATTGGCAGATTAACCAAGTTACTTATGAGTGGGAAAATGCGGATCTTAGAGTTAAGATTGAGGGAATTAGGCCATGGGGAGCATCAATAGGAAAATACAAAATAGACGAGGTTCCTACTTTTGAATCATACAAACAATCTAGGAACTACATAGACTATTATGACTATATCCGTTCTTCAGGAGATCTATGTTATGATATCTCTGAAGGAAAAAACTCTTGCGCTGAATATTGCAAAAAACCTACATTGACAAGCCAGGCATCGCAACCTTCCGATCCTTCTCAGATCAACGGAGTTTTTGGCCCGGGCAAGTATACATATGCCTGCTCAAAATACAATCAAGGAGAGAGCGCGGGAAATATCCAAGGGCTTCTTAATACGATCGATTCGTTAGGAATTAAAAATAAAAATGCTGTAGCAGGAATATTGGGTAACTCATTGCAAGAGAGTAGCGTAAATGGAATATTTTTAAATCCGAATGCTCTAGGCGCGGCCGGTGAACTTGGCATATTTCAATGGAATGGTCCAAGAAGAGTGGCTTTAGAGGCATACGCAAAAAGCATAGGCCAAGACCCTAGAAATATCCAAACTCAATATGGCTTTTTTGCAAAAGAAATGAAGGAAGGTTATGGGAGTTTAATTCAAAGTTTAAATAATGCCCAGTCTGTTGAAGATGCCGTGAGAGAGTTTGAAGAAAAATACGAAAGAGCCAGAACGCCCGCGATAGATAAGAGAATAGATTTTGCAAATGAAGTATTTAGCTGCTTAAGACCATGATACCAGTTAGCGCGCTTTCTAGGTTTATATTAAATATTGCTTTAGATTCTGCAAAAGACAAAGCGGTAGAGAGCGCAAAGCGCGCCGCAGTTAAGGATCAGCTTAATGACGTAAAAGTTTTAATTGCTGAAGAAATTGCTAGGGCCTATTCAAACCAGGTAAAGGCGCTATCCGAAGGATATATCAAAGCTGTTCAAGACTCTGTGCTTGAAATAGAATTTTCAAGAGACGATTCTGGTAAATTAACTCTTCTTGCAGAAGGTGCTCTCCGTAAGCTCGAGGTATATTTAAAAGAACAAAACCCTGAAGGGCCGATTATTCAATACCTTCAAGAAAGATATAAAGAAGAAAGCATAAAAATAATTACCGGGAAATTGTATGCCGGGCACTATGTGGCTAGGACAGGCCAAGGAGTGTATAAAATATACAATCGTATGGGCTATGCCCCACTTGTTGATAAAAATAGACCCTGGTTAAGTAGCGAAAAAACAGCGCAGGGCATCGGAGATCTCATTGCGGAAAAAGCAGATCAACTCTTCCAAGAGGCGTTTAATACAGATATTTCTGAAACAGAAGTTAGAAATACTTAACCGTAATATTTTGAACCTTTTTGCAAGTTTGCTTTTGCGCTTAATGCTTGAAGTTCTGCATTGATCATATGATAATCAAACCAAGACTCGGCAAGAACCGTGCTTCTTAGATAGCATTTTGTACCTCTGCAATACACATCTATATTTTCAAGATCGAGCTTTTCTTCTCTGCACCATTCTTTCACCAAATTTTTAAATGGATATTTGTGGTCAATATGAAAACTTGCGTTTTCCAAAAAATCCGCAGAAATAGGACATTTTAATGGTTTGCGTTTTATCTGTCTTAATACAGATTTTCTGTATAAAACGATCTGAGGCTCGATTATCTGTCTCAGAGCTATTAATGCCTGTTTTTTATTCTGCCTATATTCAGGTACTGGCGTATCTCTTGGATATAGTTCCTCTACAATTTTTCCTTTACCTAACCATATTTCGTTTTTTGAGTTAGGAGTAATCATAACTACTCCTCTCACTGACCTTCCTTGAAACTTTTTGTTTCTTATCTTATATTTTATACCCTTCCTAGAGCAAAGATCTTTCCACCTCTCTGTATTACTAAGAACGTCCTTTATAAAATCAGAGTCAGGACTTCTTACAAAGTAATTACACTGTGTACTATTTACTACTTCGCTCCACTTTTTTTCAAATTTTGTTTTTGTGTAGTCTTCTCCGAAGAATCTGATAGATTTTCTGCCCATAATATATAGTTAATTAGCTTTGTAGAATATCTTTTGATATCTTCTATGTTTTTTAAATGAGGGTTTTTTCTCAAAAGCGTAGAAACCGACCTCTTCTTTACGAGGTAGTCAATAAGGAATACCTCGTCTTCTTTGTCTAAGTCGGTAATCCTAAATAACAGCTCATTATAATTATTCAACAGGTCATTAAACCCAATTTCGCAATCTTCTGATGATTCGATTACACAGTTTTGTTCCGTTACCGGATTAAAACTCATTGTAAATGCTGTTCTTACAGTGTCTACTTTTTTAACAGGTATTTTTAGACTATCGGCGATCTCTTGATTTGTTATATTAGGATTTTTAATTACATATTTTCTAATCTTTAAATATAGGTCAGAATACGATCTTGGCATTTTAATCAACCTAGAGCTGTCTCTAAGGTAATTAAGCATGTGAAACTGAAGACACCTATTCACCCAAGTAGAAAAGTTTGCGCCTTTACTCTGATCCCAAGTATCATAAATACGTACGATGTACTCTAGGGCCGCATCTCTGAGCTCCTCAAACGGCAACCCAGTAAAGTTAGATATTTTACGTGCCACCTGGTCGGCCTTCCACATCTGAGAGATAATATGCTCATCTCTTTTATCCCGAGCTCTTTTTGACCGGACTCTTTTCTTTGTTTCTATTTCAGTCATTATTAATAGAGTTAATTATAAAGTCCTTGAGTTGTCCTGGAGACAACATTCCGTCAGTATTCAACCCGAGCAAACTTCCTTCTTCGTCAAATACTGCGAAATTAGGGGTACCATCGCAATCGATCTTATCGCAAAACTCCCAATCATCCGAAGTAACGTCCCACTCGCCAAATCCAACTTTGTAATGAGGATATTCTTCGCTAATTTCATTAGCAGATTGAGCCCAGATCGGCTTCATTGCCTCACAAGCTGGACAACTAGGCTGTTTAAAAAACACAACTCTATGCTTAAATTTTAATGTTTCAGACATATTTTATTTAAAATAAATAAAAAGCGAGCGCTCGTTAGTTTTATTGTATTTACTAACGAACTACGAACTATGCAAATTATACCATTTATTAAAGATATCTAACACCGCCCGCGTTTCTAGTATTTCTTTTATCTCCAAGTAAAGAATGAAGATTAGCAGACTTACGAGAAGTTGTGTGTATTGGCGAAGAGTCATAAGCTAATTTAGGTAGAGAGGTCCTAATACCACCAGAAGAAGTCTTACCTCCCATAAGTTCGTCTCTATATACAGTAACCCCGTATACAAAGGCATCTACAAAGTCATCGTTTTTAATAAATGGAAACGAGGTTAGTTCGTTTAATCTACTCTGAAGGTTAGGAATATTTTCATAAATAGAAACCAAACCTTCTTCGACAATTGGAGCGACAGAGTTAGCTCGTAATACTTTATCTTTCGAAGGAATTATTTCTTTAATTTGAATTGCTAATGAAGATTTTAAAGACTGGATTAGAGGTACTCCGCTTGCTCTACCTTCGATATATACGCATCGTATTTTCCATTGCTTAATTATCTTAGGAATTAGCTTTTGAAGATCTGGAAACTCCATTCGCTCCATAACAACATGAATGAGTTTTAAACTTTTGTCTTTCGCCAAACCCCACACGCAAATTGCGGTAAAGTCGTTCATGCTATCGGCCTTATACGCTGTGTCTATTGTAGCATAGACGTAAGAATATCTCTGTTGTTTATCAAAAGTTTCCAACCAATGCTCTTTAAATATCGCACCAGCGTCACCGGCCGGCTGGCCTTGATACAATGAGTTAAAATCTCTTTCCCCGATGGATTTTTTAATAGCAATAAGGTTTTCTACAGGGAAGAACTCAGGCCAATGCGATTCCCCCAACTTCCGACCCAACGCATCGAATTCCTCGTCGACGCATAGAGCAGGGACATTAAGTTCTTTCCAGTTATCTCTATCAGCATTAAGTAATCGGCCAATAACATCATCGCAATGAAACCTTGTGCCCATGGAAATAATCGCATGATTAGGCAGACCACGAGTCAAGAACTGAGCTTGCACCCAGCCAAAAGTGCTTTCCATGATTGTCAATGAGTTACCATCGGCCAAAAGGTCATCTAAGATACCTATACCTGGCAAATCATCGTCTGCAATAACTCCGTAGCCAAATCCAGTAACACTAGATCCTGCAGATGCAATCTTAATCAACCCGCCATTTTCTGAACGTAAAGCCGTAAGATTGCACTTTTCTTTATTAATGTCGCATTCTGGAAATATCCAAGAAAACTTTTCAGACGTAATAAAATCTAATACTGCTCTCGAGTTTTCTGTAGATAGACCAAGAGCGTATGAGCTCATAATAAACTGAGCAGTAGGACTCCGTCCAAGCTGCCACGCAGGAAATATTCGCGAGATAAGCATCGACTTACCGGTCCTAGGAGGAAGAGATATTGCGCTACGCTTATACTCTGGGTTGCCATCTCCGATGTTTTGAAGATACGAGCAGATTAACTCATGGACAGGATACGCCTTGAATTGCATATCTGTGATAATTTTTGCGAAGGTGATGAAGTCAGTGCGACATTTCAACCTGAGTAGTTCTTGCTTATCAGCAGGGCTAAGTGACCCAACCCTGCTTTGCATATCAGTTACTAAAGCCAATTCATCATCTCTTTGTTGTTTATTCATTTAATAATTTCCATTTTTTATGGTGTTTTAATCTCCCGGTTTTTACGCTTGAGAGGTGATGCCGATTTAATTTTAATTCTGGAAATAGATTTACAAGCTCTGTAACTCCGGCTTTTACTATTCCATATTCTGAATGTATCCACTTGATTTTATTTCTAGTGTCAACATAGTCTAATCTCCTCCAGCCTTTGTGCTGTGACCTTTCATTTCGATAGACTGCCGCTAATGTCGATATGTTTAGTTTCATATGAGAAAACTTATCTTTCATTTGAGAAAGACTACCTTCAAATATTCCGTGTTGGTTATGAACAAATTTATAAACTTTTTTCTTAGTATGTAGTCCCTTCTCTACTTTATCCATCATTTCCTCGCTTATACACCAACCTCTATGATGAGACTTATGGCCATTCCACACACCCGAAAGAAGATGCGGATTTAAATTGGGGTATTTTTCGATAAACTCTCGCATTGTACCGACAAACTTGCCAAACTTTTTGTGATAAAAAACGTACTCTGGTTGTATTGAACGTAAATAAGCTATAACTCTAGATCTTGCTTGCTCGTACTCTTTAGATCTTTTTATATTCATCCTATTAGACATAAAAAAGAATGCTATTAAAGCCTTATTGGTTTTAAATCCGTTTGTGCCATATCTTTTTAAGCAATACTTATATATCAACTTGTGACATATAAAATGCTCTCTTGGAGTCAATGTAACTGTCCAATTATTTTTTACGAAACTGTTAGGTATGATATGGTGATCTTCGCAATGAACGCCTTTGGGACATTTGTTGCGCTCCAGTGCTTTTCTGATTAAGGCAAAGTATGTTTTTCTGTAGTTCATACTATACTTTAAACAAAAAAATTTTAAAACTAGTACATTTTTGTTCAAAATTTAATCACAAGAACCCTCGCTACGAGCAGCTCTTTCTTGTTCATTATTAATTTGGTTTAAAAGTACATCAAACTCACCCGAGTCAAGTTGATTTTTGCTAAGTGACTTAATACTAGAGGGAGTGTATTCTACAAAATCAGAATTTAAAGTATCTTCGGAAGGCTGGTTTGTATTAAATTGAGCCGCAAGAGAGTCATTAAGTACTTTAGACTTATTATTTCTAGTTTTAAGATTTTTAAAGGGAGTGCCCAATTGTGGGTCAAGAGACGCAAGCGTTGAAAGCGCCTCTAAAATTGTTTTAACTAAGTTGATAATTGCAGCAATTCTAGATTTATTAAAGTATTTAGGGATTTTTACCTTACTTTTCTTTGTAGCAACTATGGCAGGGGTGGCCGTTACTTCTGCTCTTGAGCCATCTTTAACCGCATTAAGCTCTCTCACCATTCGATGCAAGTCATCTATGGCTTGCGCTTGAGTTGCCATGTCTGTTGTCATATTGCCTAACAACCCGCCTTTATTCCCGGTAATAAGATTATTCATGAAAGACTGAGATCCCAGCAACCCAAGTCTTTCAATCAGCTCCATTATGCTAATATTGTTATCAGCAATTTTAAATGTTTTCTCAATCGCTTCCAAGGAATAAATCGTCTCTAGCATCATATCTGTGCCTTCTGCTCCGCCCTTAAAAGCATCTTCGAATTTCTTACTTAACTCATTAACCCTAGGTATGGACTTAATCGCCCCAGTAAAATCTAATAAATTTTTAGGAATAAGTTCTGATCCTATACCCGTTGATACAAACCCAAGCGCGCTAGCTATTGCCCCAGAGTTATTATTTAATATGTCCCCCGCGCCTTTATACACGTTAGAGTTACCTATCGTAAGAGCTTTACATGGATCCAAAAGTCTGTTGCCATCGCTATCAACCCCATGTTCAGTTTTTCTACATTTAGGATCACAAGGGCACCCCAATCCGCCCACTCCTCCAAACAACCCACCAAAAACGCCGCCGCCTCCAATAATTGCAGCAAGGGGATTTTCGCCATTAAGCAAAGCAGTAGCAGCCTCGAATCCTATTCCTCCTGGCAAAGCAAGCGCTAACGGCCCCCCGAGACCTATTCCTCCCATTAACGACGACGCAGTGAGAGAGATACCAGGCACAAGAGTTTTTAATCCTTCGATGTTGTTAAAGCTTTGAAATGCTTGGGCAACGTCACCCAAACTTCCGCCATTAATTAAATCTGTTAACTCATTTACATTTAGGTTGTTAAAGTCTATATTGCTCAGCGTGTTATTAACAAAATCATTTAACCCTCCGTTATTTGCAGTGTCAAATAAATTTGAGATAAGAGCAGGTGCTTTTGAAAAATCAATGCTATCCGTCACACCTTTAAAAATTTCTCCTGCTGGCCCAGGAATTTTATCTACACCATATGCAACTGCGCTATCAAGTATTCCCAATCCTCCTCCTACAATGCCTGCTTTTAACACTCCGCCTTCTTGAGAACTTAGTCCTCCTAACACTCCTTGGAGCGTACTTGCGCCAAGCTTTGAAAAGAAATCATCTGATTCTCCTTCGGGTATAACTCCGGCAGATAGAGCAAGGCCTATTTCTTTTGCAATATCCAATCCTTTATTAGTGTCCATACTTATCATCCTCCAAAGATTTTACTAAAAGCTAAGTTTATTATCTCAGATGTTTTTTCCTTAGTCAGCGCTTCTTCTGCAATTTCGAGCACATTTTCTGTAATTCCTAGCGCGTTATTAGGCAATGCGCTCTTTACCATTGAAGTCTTTTTCAGCATTTGCTCACCGACATCAGAGAATGTAATAGGAGTCCTTGTACCATACTTCACCCAAGTCATATTCTTATCTAGTCTAAGACAAATGCCCATTTCTGAGTTATTTCCATCATCAATAACTGCAGTTTGTCCGTGAATTTTTTCAGAGCATTTTGGCAGAGTTGTCTTAAAAAACACAGGAGGTGCAGAAACAGGAACCCAAGCCCATTCTTTATTCTCGTCTTTTTTGCATATAACCGGAAACTGCCTAAAATCCCTATCTTCAGAAAACTGTATTATTTCTCCTTCTAGTTTTTCATTGCATCTTGGCACCGGCCTCGTATCTATTTTTACAGAAGAGTCGACTACTTGTTTTGGATCTTGAGACTTTTCAATTACCAAACCTCTTGTCAACCCTTTCCACTCCCATACATCTGCCTCAGGGTCATTTTGCCTATTATTCCTCCTAACGCATATTTTTAAATCTTGGGAAACGTTATTTGAAAACACGTAAGCCTTCCCTTCATTTTCCCTATTACACTTTGCTCCTGGGTCATTAATATTTGAAATATCCGAAACGTCGATAATTGGAAAAGTTACAGGAGCAGATGAAATTAATTGATTAGAGGTGGTGTCATTAAATAACCCTAGGATTATTGCATTATCGGTGTTTCCAGAAACTGCCCCGACGATACACTTAGATCCGAGATATTGCGAAGAAATTCTACCTTTGCCATTATTAAGCACTGGGAGCCAATCAGACTTGGCATCTGTGGCGTTTTCATCGAACAACACCCTAACTCTACAAAGATTATCAGGATCTTCTACGTCAAATATTGTCGCTGGTTGGATAAAAAACTCAATTTCAAATCCGCCAATTTTTTGCTGGATTCTACCGGTACTATTTTGAGCGTCTATAAGAGCATTTATAAAAGATGAACTTGTCATATTATGCTATCAACTCAAAAAAACCATCGCCTACCCTCCAGGTATCTGCGGCTAAATAGGCGTATTGAACTCTAGGAGTTAGTTTTACGCTCGACCAATACTTTGCGATATTAGTTACAAGGTCCCAAGTTATACCATCTCTGTTGTAATAAAAAGGAAGCCTAAAAAATAAGTCATTTACGTTTTCTTTATCGGCAATAACAGTTTGGTCTGCTACTAATTGATTTGAGTAGGCTTTAATTTCAAAGTCTGTTTCTGTACCTACTTGCGCAAATTGTCTTTTAATCGGAAGGAGCACAGGCGCATTAACTTCTTGGGCTCTTAGTCCGCTTTTAACTCTATACTGATTGTCTATAAAAACAAGCTCTTCATTTACGCTATTTTTAACATTAAATAGACTAAATAAAAATACTAGAGATAGTATATTACCCTTCGATTCAATCAGTCCGTTCCAATTTTCTTTATATATAGAGAAATTTCTATTACTTATTTTAGACAAGTCTATGTCCGAAATATCTACTTCATCTTGGTTTAATACTTCCTTTGTGCTTCTCCATGGCAAAGAGTTAAATGGCGCTTGGTCTAAAACCTCTCCTTTTATTGTTTTATACTCTTTTGTTCCTATAGTGACAGAAAGATCTTCTTCAAACCATCCTAGAGCATTTCTTATTAGCGCTCTTTTATGATCTGGTCTCCAGTCAACGTTCCAGAACTCACCAGATAGGCCAACATGCTGAGCCAACCAATCTAAGTTTTTAGGACTGCACTCAACTGGATCTAGGTAGGTGTAGTAAAAAGATTCAATATCAGACTTCTTTTCTCTTAAAAATTCATCTGCTCCAGCAAGTATCCATTTCGCAACAGGGGCTCTAGGTATTCTATCTTCTTGCAACCTGATCCAAGATCTCGCATCTTTAGGAGAATAGAGTTCTTCTTTTGTTCTATCTGAAATTATCGGAGATAGGCCTAAATTTTTTCTTTCTTCGTTATTAGAGATAGCTCTGGGCAAGAACTGATAAGCCGCTGATCTATCGCTCAATACGACTATTGTGCCTATATCTAGAGAAGAAATAGGTAAATTAAATCTTTCTTCGGCTTTAAGAACGACTAAAATATCCTGGTCTTCATCTGTTCTGTAACCTAAAGAAGCAGAAGGTAGCCTAAAATAAATTGGCCTTGTGTTTTCATCCGATGTCGAGAGTATTCTAGACTGCTTAAAACCTGATCGAACTACTTGGATACACTTAAAGAACAATACGCTTAGCTCTCTAAAGACATAACTAATAAACTCCCTATTTGTTTCATATGTAGTAAGTCTGTTTTCCCATCTCGGAGAAACTATTTCAGATATTCTATCTTTCCAAACTTTATCTAATTTAAATACAATGTCATCAATTGCCTTATGCACTTGTTCAGAAAGAGGCAAGTTTGCAAGAGAGGTATAAGTAGGTCCTAGTTCTAAATCTCCGACGTTTCTATAGGCTAATTTAATCACCCTAGAGATAAACTCTTCTTCGGTAGTTGCAATTCCAGAAAGAGTATCGCTACCATCAAGATCTAAAGTTAAGTTAAAAAACTTAGTAAAAGTAGAAGAAAACGCACTTTCTAGATAGTTTTTAGGAGGAAGGAAAATAGTAGAAGCTTTACTTGCAGGCTTGTCTACATTAAGCACAGTTCCGTTAAGATTGCGGTGCGTCCCTCTTACTATTGTTCTTAGCTCTACAAAATCTGTTCCACCTACAAAATACTCTACTGGTATACCGTTGTCATAAGTATTAGCAGAAATATATTTCCATCTAAAAGAAGAATTTTTTAGTATCCTTCCTATTATACATTTTCCAGGCTTACATTCAGTATCCGTTCCGTCAGAGCATTTAAGCCCTTCTATAGAGCAATTTTCTGTACCTTCATTGAGTTGTCCGTGCGCTAAAACGTTAAACTCATTAGGTGCTATTTCTTCAAGAAAATTTCCATCAGGAGTATATACACCTCCTACGTTTTCGTAGTTAAAAGAGTCTCCTACTTTTTTTAATATGTCTCTTGATATAGTTTGATTTCTTTCATTATTTAATTCCGCTTTAGATCCAAAGTTAATCTCCGCGAGAGTATGCTCAACAATTTTTAACTTTTTTGTTTTAGAAAACTCTAAAGTAACTCTTCCTGGCCTATAGCCATTTCTTATAAATTTTCTATTTTTCTGATCCCAAATAGATAAGGACTCCATATCAAGCTCCTAATACTTCTGCGTAGTCTTCGTTAATAAAAGTAAATGTTATTGGAGATTGAGTTGAAGAAGCAATTAAACTTATTATGTTTTTATATACTCTAAAGCTTCTAATTGGGTTTGTGTTTACAAACGAAGCGTCTATAGAATCTAAAACTGCTTCTGGTGTATCTACGCAAATCCCATCGATCTCCTCAGATAGAAAAGGAAAGTTACAATCAGCAGGCGTTTGGACGTCATTTCCCTCGACTATTTGCAAAAGTTTTATTGACAGAGACTTTATTTTATTTACCACATCTAGTTCGTATATCTCATTAAATACTTCTTGATAATCTATTCCTCCGCCTAGGTCTATTGTCTGAGGATTTAATCTGTCTGTTAAAAGGGTGTTAATTTGAGAAGCATAAAATCCCAGCCCTCCACTATATTCTGAGTCGTCGTATTCAATAGAAACAGATGTCTCTATCGGTGTTATAGTAGGAGACATCAGCGAAACGCTTGTGCCTAAGGGAACTTTTTTATTAAATGCTTTTACAATATCTTGCCTAATACTTTGCTGAAGCTCCTTTCCGTCTTGATCTCCCACACATACCACAACGATTCCCGAAGTACTTTCTGAGTTGATATTAAGCATCTCTTCGTACGTCAGTACCTTAATTATCGAAGCATCTGGTGCAAGGATTCTCAGCTCATTTTCGTAATCTTCCGCAGAAATCAACCCTCTCCTTCTCAATAAAGAGAAAGCTTTTGATTTCATAGTTTCTATGGACTCTAAATCTTTTCCTCCTTGAGCAGCGGCATTATTAGTTACAGAATTAAGCCCTAGTATGTTTACATTTATTTTTTCTATTGAAAGAGCAGGGACATTATATGCCGTGCCCCATTTTTCCGCAGAAACAATTCCACTCGCTGAGTTAAGAGAATCTCCGATTTTTACTTCGTTTTTTAATACGAAATTAAGTCTGTTTGCTGTGGAGACAATCGTACCTGCAGGTATAATCACAGTTCTAGTAAACCCAGAAGTTTTTGTAAATGTAACTTCTGCAGCGGCTTTTGCTCCGATGGATCTTTGAATGCCTAATTGTCTAAGCCATTGAAGCGTATAGGCCTCAGGTAACGCGTTTAAATAATACAGTAACTCACTCTGCGCATATGCCTGACCTTCTACCAATGCTGATAAAGGAGATGCTGGACTAAAGTCATTTAGTTGTCCTTGAGACGCAAGAAAAATCTTGGTCTGCATATCTCTTACAAGAGCAGGAGTATTTCTTGGGTCTAATTGAAGAGGTAGGATTGGTACGTATATGTCAGCCATTAATTGTTACCAAGATTAATTGTAGCAAGATTAACGTTATAAATAGCTTCTTCTCCGTCAGATAGATTCGACCCGAATATCGAAGAATCGGCAAAATCTAATTGTAGGTTGTTGTAACTATCTGGGTTTAGTAAACTTTCACCTAATAGAGAGAACAGGGGATAGCCCACGTATCCTTGTAATATAGACTCTTTGATGGAAGAACCTTGTTCTTTAAGAGCAACTCCAGAATAATATTCTTGAGGAGAAATAGTTCCGTATATTCTTTCTACGCCTCTCTCGTCCTTAGTAGAAATTCCTTTTACATCCAGAGTAATAATGCTATCAGGTGGAGCTTGAGTAATTTTTGTTTTAGGGTTATTTATTAACAAAGAAACAAAAGGTACAAAATCTTCTCCTGCGTATCCAAGTTCAATAAAAGCTTTTTCAATCTTTATAGCAAAATTAAATAAGTTTAACTCTAGTGGAATAGGATTAACAAATCTAAGACCTGCTTCTTCTAGGCTATCCGCAATTATCTTAGTCGGAGCAACAGAATACACAGAATTTTTATTTACGTTAGCTATAAATAAATCTGTTGCTATGCTAATAAACCTACCTACGTCAGTTACATAAATATCTACAAAGTCCGTAACATTTTCTGTAATTCCGTATTCTTCTATTACAACGGATCTAAATATATCTTCTATGAGTTTTCTTGTCCCTAAAAAATCTAGTAAAGCATGGGAAGGAAGCTGGGAGTCTAATGCTTTTGTTTTAGAGCTTTGCTTAATTTGATCTGCAACTGTGGGAAAGAGCGAAGAAGATCCGTAGGCAACTGATGCCAATCCGCCTATCGTAGAGAATTGATCCGTAAGAAAATTACTCTTAGCCACATTTGAAATTTATTTTACCTAATATAGCTTTAAACTGCATAAGGCAGTTTAAAGATCAATAGACTAAATGCAATAGAATTGTAAATGAGTCAAGCATCTATTCAAATTTTAACTTCTAACGTTGTCGGAGAGGAGCCTTTCATCGGGGACTTGGATGAAGGCGAGCTTTTTGGCAATAGCGCCGATGGCAGAATTTGGATAGGGGATCCTATTGGATCTCCGATTGAGTTAGGTGGAGCGGCAAAAAATAATCCGATTGGTCCGCTTAGATTTTCAAACTATTTAGTTGTTGATGTAAGCAATCCAGATAACCTCCCTATTTCAAATACAAATCCCCTACTAATCCCTGTAGGGTTCTATAGAGAAGCAAGAATTTTAATTACCTTCCCGCAAGACCCCGTGTCAAACGTAGTTTATTTTGACTACCCAGTAGATTGGGGCTCCAAGAACTCTTGGTATATTAGATCTGACGGATTCACTGAAGGAATTCCTCTAGTAGCTACTGAAGAATTTGCAGATAATCCTATCGATGCGTATAGGAAAGCAGGCAGACAAATAATGGTAGAGTTGAGTTCATTTGGTCCTAACAACTCTTGGATAGGTAGATTACTCTGGATCAACGAAACCGAAATTTAAATTTTAACAAATTAAACTCCAATGCTTGATAAGATTACGTTCGTTAATGGAACAATCGTAACCAAAGAGTACCTCAATGAGGTGCAGAAGGGCACGGTATTTTCAGGAACACCTCCTAGAGCAGATTTTTATTCGATCTCTGACGACGATAATAGCACCTGGAATATTGGCGAAAGAGATAAAATAAAAGATTATGAGATTGCTAATCCTAGAGAGGAAAAGCAAACTTCGATCGGTAGATTAGCTTATGACGGTATTATCTTGGGCGGACCAAGTGGAATTACCCAAGTAAGCGAGGCAACATTTTCCAAGCCCCGCACCTTCTCTGTTATTGTGGGGTCGGATCAATCTGTCACAATTGATGCCGGAGGCACTCAAAAGGGAGTGATTGTAGAGGCGGGATCTATTGTTCTTTCTACAGGAGAGCTGTTTTCTTGGCCTCGTCAAGTTATCGGATTAATTTCTTCAACTGGTAAAAATTATATCTACATCGGGGAAAAAGGCGCAGACTTCTCTTCTCCGAAAATTATTATTTCAGAGTCATTACCTTCTTCTGCGTCCGTTCCTTACGTTCCTCTTGCGGAGTTAAACCTTACAAACGGAGATTTTAACGTAGACGCAGAACAGAATGTGGTCGGGACCGGCGTAATCGATCTAAGGCCAAATCTTTTTGTCGGCGCGCTTAATAACTATTCTACCGGTGTATTAAAGAACACATCTATTATTAATGTCTCTACTCAGATTTCTTCTTGGGAAAGAGGTATTATAGATACCAGAAACGGATCGGTTATTATCACCCTTCCCGCCGATCCTTCAGATAATGACAGAGTCGCAATTGTTGATCTAGAGGGCACATTTGATAGCTACCCTGTTGTCCTCCGTCCTGCTCAAAACACTAGGATTAATGACTCTATAGACGACTGGGTGGTGAATATCCGCGATGCCCACATCGAGCTATTTTATCATGCGGCCACTGCAGAATGGAGATTTGAAGAAAGCCCAGGTGCAGAATGTAATCCTAAACTAGGTACGTTTATCAGCTGCGGGGGAAGAGAGTTTATTGGTGTTAGGACTGCAGGAGAATGCCCTGATGGCGAACTTGTTCCTGCAGAGTTTCCTAATCCTTCTGAAGGCGTATATAGATACGAAGCAGCAACTCAAAAATGCTATAAGGAGGTTAACTCAAATATCGCCGTGTATTCTAATGGCGAAGGTGGCCTGATCAAAGTATTCAAAGCAGGAAGATGCAGTAGAGCGGGTTCGAGTGGCCTAGGTGCTGAAGGAATTCTAAAGAATATTCTTTATGTAGATGCTGCTATTGGCGATGATAGCATTACCAATAACGGCACAGACTCTAACGTTCCTTTTAGAACGATTGAAAGAGCACTACTCGAGGCTGCAAGGGCAAGCAGAAGAGGCATTGGACCTGATGCATATGACACCACGGTGATCGAACTTGCCCCTGGTGATTATTATATTGATAACGCTCCTGGCGTTAACTCTATCTCTGGAATTAACACCGGAGAAAATTATATCCGTCAGGTAGACACGGGATTTTCTTCATTATCAGAGTGGACAGAACAAACCCCGTATGTATTGGTTGATACCAACGACTCCACTTCGACCCAACCTCCTGTTAGCTTAAACCTCGGTAGAGTTATTTACACCAAAGCTGGCGGCATCGGTACTATTTCTAAGCTGGAAAGAGAATCACTTACATCCTCTCGATGGAAAGTCTATCTTAACTATGTCCAGGGCACATTTAGCCCTAACGAGGCATTGTTCTTTAACAGACTATCCGATTTCAACCCATCAGAAGGCGGACTGGTTGTCCCCAGAGGTATTTCGATCAATGGCGTTGATCTTAGGAAAGTAAGAATTAGACCTATGTACGTTCCTGCCCTGACCCCAGGGCAAAACGTAGCTCAAGATCGCCGGACATACATGTTCAAGGTGACAGGCGGCACGTACATATCTCTGTTGACATTTGCCGACAACCAACAATTTACAAGGTCTCATAACACAGTTACTTGTATTGGTTTTGCTTCTGAAGCAGAGATTAGAGGATCGGAAACAGAAACCTCTTATTATCAAAAAGTCGGCTCATTGTTCAAAGAGCTTGATGGATGGGGCGGTGATAGCCTAATTCCTATCGACGCAGAAACAAGAATTGTTGCGCCTCTTGCTGCTGATAAAGCGGATCGCTCACAAGACCTAGAGCAGAACCAAACCGGTACTCCTACACCCGACCTTGATCCAAACTCCCCGAATACCTACCCTGGAGCCGCGTTGCTCAAGGTTAATGAGTCGGGCTCGACTACGTTCTACAAACTTCCTGACGTAAACTCGACAAGATCTTCATCGCCCTATGTATTTAATTGTTCTGTTAGATCGATTTTCGGTCTCAATGGAATGTGGGTTGATGGCTCTAGAGTGTCTGGATTTAGGTCCATGGTTACCGCTCAGTTTACCCAGGTATCTCTACAAACCGACCCCAACTGTTTCGAAACACCTTCGATCGGTTACTTCCTCGATCCTCCTACAAACAAAGAGACTGGCGAGGGTAAAAAATATAAGAACTGTATTGCCGATCCTCTTAAGTACCGTCATTGGGGCTTCAGAGGTAGTTACGACGCGACAATTCAGTTAGTTTCTTGCTTTGTAATTGGCAACGCAGATCACTTTATTTCTGACTCTGGATCTGATCTTTCGATCACCAACTCCTGCTCAGACTTCGGAGATATTTCACTTAGATCCCAAGGATTTAAAGACAGAGCATTCTCTCAAGACGAAGGCGTGCCCCAAGGTACTTATCTTGGCACAAAGATCACAGAGATCATTCCTCCTCTACCTCTGTCCTACACCACCCTTGCTAACGGCAGAGCACCGACTATTACGGACACAATTATCAATACCGGGATTACTTTAGATTATCCCGAAACATTAAATTATGTAGAGACAAATAGCCTAGGATCTGAGCCTCCTACTATTTTCAGAGTTTACATTCAGAACTCTGATATCGGAAACGTATTCTCCTTAAATAATCCTCCGAGCGCAAGCGACGTCGCCTTTGGACAATACTCATACACCAAAGATCTAGGAGACGGACAGTACGCTCTTGCTGGAGGTGACACCAGACCTAATCGTAAGAGAATTTACATCTCTGGTTTTGATGAGAATGGTAGTTCAATTCTTTACACAGGAAATCTTCAGCTTCAGTCAGAAGGCACAGAAGGTTTTGCCGAACTAGATGGCAGATCTAAAATCTTTGCCTGGGACGCTGCTCTTGGCAAATGGTATATTACTATTACAACAGCGGGGATTCCTGAGGAGTTCGCGAATGCAAACGCCGATGATGGCGGAGATGAAAATGGCGATGGATTCCTAACTAAGAGATTCGATTATGCCTTCAGATACAAGCTTTCTTCTAGCACGGACTCACAGACCCTGATCTTTAAGTCCCTAGATTTTATCTTTGATAAGAGCCCTGTTAAAATTATCAGAGGCGTTGATCAAAGAACCGATGAAGAAAGAATCTATAAAGTTATTCTTGAAGGGTACGAAAGAGAGTCGGGTATTAGAACCCCGCAAAGTTACTACATTCTAGAGAAGCAAAAAGGTGTTGCCGGATATCCTTTGAATGGAGGTAATGAGCTCGGAGACGATCCTCTCGTAATTACTCAAGTTCAAACTTTTGATAGCTACGCGCGTCCTGGAGCAGTGGATACAAAATATCCTGGTAAGTACGTCGTTCTTCTAACTCAGTCTTCCGATGCAAGAAGCGTATTTCTTGGAGATGTATACCCCTCTCAAGATAGAGACGAGCCGGAGCTAACCGAAGACCCCGACAACTCTATTACAAAGGTTGCCCTTCAGAAGATGAAGGATAGACCATCGGTATTTTTCTCTGCTCCTGTAGCAACCGGAACATCTTCGATATTTATTAAGACAAAGTCCAACTCAGGCACTGCGGGATTCCTCACGAGCTTACGTAGACCTTCTGTGATTAGAGCCTCTGGTCATACGTGGGAGTGGACAGGATATCTTAACTACGATACAGCGTTCCCAACATACCAAGGCGAGCCTCTTGAGCAAGATTACGCTCTTGGCAAAATCATTGTCGAGGAGTTTGGCGGTAGAGTGTATGCCACCGGCATGAATGAAGAAGGTAATTATTACCTTGGTACGACCGTATTTGACCTGCGTTCTGGAGAACAGTTCTCCATACCTCTCAAGGCAGAGAACGAAGTCGGTAATGTAACCAACCAAGTACTAAATAACGTTGTTATTAAGAGCAATCTGCTTGTTTCAGATAATGCTTCTCTTGTACTTGGAAGAGGTACGAAGATTTTCTTAAGCCAAGATACCGAGTTCAAGAGCTTAACAACAGGTGATATCACTGCATCTAAAAATCCGATCAGTGCCTATGCTTCAACCTCCAGAGCCGGATTAGTTCAGTTAGCGTCACTAGAGGAAATTAGAGGCGCAGCTGCTGCGAAAAACGCCGGAACTTCTGATAAAGTAGTCGTTACTGCAAGAAACCTTGCCGAAGAGTTAAATATTAGATTTGAAAATAATCTAACGCAAGGCACCGGTGTTATCGTCCAGTCGCAACAAATCGATCTCACCCCCAATGACCCAGACGACGATCCTATTACACAATTCACTGTTGGTGTTGATCCTGCCTATTCTGGATTTACTCCGGTTGGTGGCATTATCATGTGGTCTGGATCTGTAGTTCCTACAGGTTGGGCGTTATGTAATGGAGACACTGTAAATGGGGTATCTACTCCAAACCTCCAAGATAGATTTATTATTGGTAGCGGCGCAAACGCGGTAGGATCGACCGGTGGGCCTTCTATTGCCGGAGCAACAGACGGAACTACGCTCTCTGTGGATGATATTCCTCGTCACTCTCACGGACTTCCGTTTGTAAGTGGAACCGTTTCAACTGGGGAAGCTGGTTCTGCTTCTGTTGCAGTTCCTGGCGATGCAGAAGTTGGCGCTGGTGGATCTGGAGCTAGTGCTCTTAGAAATCTCAATGATTCTAATTCCCACTCTCACACGCTATCTGGTGTAACCGACATAAAACCTGCCTGGTATGCCTTAGCATTTATCATCAGAGTTAGCTAATAACTAAATAAAAATAATAAAGGCCCGGCTCAAACCCGGGCTTTAAAAGTTTATATAGATACGTAATTAGTTATGATTTCTATTGTTTCTAAATCTGGTAAAAAAGCCAGAGCGCCAAAGTGGTGGTTGAGGTTTGGAGAATCTCTTCCTAAATTTTCTATACCTGCTTTAAGGCCTAAAAAATGGACAGAAAAGAACGCTAATTTTTGGATATCTCTCATCCCTGCAAAATGTCCATTTGAAAGGCAACTCTGGGCGGGTAATACGCTTATTCTGTATATTCCTCCGCTATGCGCCCTAAACCCTCTTTCTAAACAACTCTATTCTTTAAAATTAGAAGCTCAGACGTACCTTTACGATAAAAAACACTTGTAGCAGTATATACATATATTAGTTTTAAAAAATTGAAATAAAGTTTAAAGATTCCCGCGGCTGGTTGACAAGCGTCCCCTAGCCGTGATATAATTACTAAGTGAGTTAAAGAGAGATCTTTCACTCCGAGAGACAAAATTACCCAAAGGAACTAAAACAAATGTCTTTTACTATTAACACCATTGACGTATCCACCAGCGCTCCTTCCCTCGCTCCTCTTGCAGGACGCGAGTACTCCAGTGAGTATACCCAGCTTCCTAATGCAAACCTTCCCAAGGCTATGCGCAAGGACCTCGGTACTGTGTTCCAATTCTTGACTACCGAAGAGCTTCCTCTCGATGAGAATACTTTTCTGATTAAGTCTCGCGATAGCATCTATTTTCGTCTTTTTGGCCCTGTGCTTAAAGTTGGCGCTGATGGTATCGAAGGAACTGAAGATGGTAAGCTTTATGTTCAGTGGGGGCCTCGTTTCATCCCTCTGAATCTTGGCAAAAATGGATTTACCACGTCTGATGGTAAAGAGATCGAAGCAGAATTTGGCTCTTATAACTTCTCTGGGCGCGGCGAAGACGCTGCTTTGTTTGTTGCTGTGGATGTAGAAAACGGACAAACTGTTCTTCCTGTTGCTGTGCGATTTACGGATTGGGAAAACCCGACCGAGCCTAAGGCAATGAATGCCCTGATTAAGAAAAAGCCCGAGGACATTATCGGCCTACTTCAAAAAGTTACCGCAAAAGGCGGCGGTAGCAGCGGACCTCGTATCGAGGCAACTGACGAGGTTGATTTCCGTGATCTTGAGGTTAACGTACCTTACGAAGTTATTGGATATTATCCTTGCAAAACCTCCTATGGTTTGACCTACCGAATTCTTATTAAGGACTATCCTAACGATGGCGCAATTGCCGGCGCATGGGCTCACAGCTCCATCCGTCCACTTCTGGCAACCAAGCCTGAGATCAACCAGGACAAGCCTGCAACTTTGACGATCCGAAGCAAAGAAGAACTCGATTCTGGAAAGATTCGAATTCGCTCAACACTTTTGTTGTCCCAACAAGAAACCGATGAGTCTGCTCTTTCTCTGGATTTTTGAGATTAACTTTTAACTAAATAATCTTTGCCCAGGGAAGAACTACCTTCTCTGGGTTTTTTGTTTAAAGAAAATATACGACAAAAAATATAATGGAAGAGAACAATTTAATCATACCTGAAGGCTGGACTACGTACTCAGAAGAATGCGTAAAGTTAGTAGAGCCTGGCCCTCAAACCGGAGAAGACGACTACCACTCTAAGTACGTAGATCCCAACGGAAAGTTTGGTGCTGCTAAGGTTGAAGGTGGAGAAGCCAGTTCGTACGGAGGCTGAGAAGGGTTGATCTGGCAAAGATTCCATGTTAGAATGGAGCTATCTATGGTTCTTTCATGGCCGAAAACATTCTTTTAATTTCTGATATTCATTCCAGAAATGATGCTTTATCAAAATTAATTGACAATCTCTCTTCTCAGTTAGATTCCTGTCATCTCGTGTTTTTAGGAGATCTTAACGACTGTAGAGATAAGTCATATCAAAAAGAATGTTCTTTTACTGAAGTATATAAATTAGTTCGTCAGCTCTGCGACGAAGGATACGCCACACTTATCCACTCAAACCATGCACAAAATCTTTGCGATCATTATTTACAAAGACGCAAAGTAAGAAAAAACATTGTAGGATTCAAGCGCACCCTTGAAGAGCTCGATTGTCTCGGAGATATTGAGCGATCTGAAATGATCTCTTGGCTAGATTCTCGCCCGCTCGGTGTAGATTTTACTCTAGATAACGGAAAAACTTACTACGCTTCTCATGCATTTTATGATCTTCGCTTGGATTATTCTCAACAAAACAAACTAACTAAAGAGGAAATAGACAGAACTCTGAGGGGTAATAAAGCCACATGGATGTGGCAAGGAAAACAATATTCAAAACATGTCGGCTTCTGGAGAAATCCAAAACGTTGGGGAGCAATCGGCTCTAACGTATTATGCTCTGGACATTGGGAACAAGTTATTATCACTGATAACTGTGTGGTAAATGATCCAGGTGGCCACCAAACTAATGGCACCATCGGTGTATTCGATTGCATTAATCATAGTATTACTATTTACAACAATTGATCATGTCCAGCATTCTTGAGCACAATCCACTTATTTTCAAAGTTAATGGTGGTTTTGATTACCCCGAGTTTTATGAATACTACGAGAAGGCTGTTGCCAGCGTCTGGAGACATCAAGAGGTGGCAATGGAAGCAGATCTGCGCGATTGGCAGTTTAACTCTGCGCCGGAAGAAAGAGCCGTAATTGCGGGTATTCTCAAGGGATTTGTAAGCGCAGAGCTAGGCATCGGATGCTATTGGGCAGACAAAATTTGCTCCATCTTCCCTAAGCCAGAGATCCAGGCTATGGCCCGTGCGTTTTCTTTCTTCGAGACAATTCATGCAGGTGCTTATTCCTACCTCAATGATGTTCTCGGCCTTGATGAATACGACGCATTTATCAACGATCCAATTGCAAAAGAAAAAGTAGAGACTTTTTTCTCTAACTATTCAGATAAAGTTTCCCTTGCAGTTTTTTCTGGAGCAGGAGAAGGAGTTAGTTTGTTTAGTTCTTTTTCTGTTCTTCTCAGTTTTAACAAAGATGGGAGATATAAAGGTCTATCTCAAATTATCTCCTGGAGCGCGATCGACGAGCAAATTCATTCCGAAGCCGGGTGTAAGTTGTTCCGCCATCTTGTCGAAGAGACCGGGCTAACTAACGAAGAAGAAGAGGCAGTATACGAAGGGTTTAGGTTGGTTGTGGACAATGAAGTGAAGTTTATTGATAATATCTTTAATGGCTACAAACTTTTTACAATTGACGCTGAGGAGTTGAAATCTTATATTAAGAACAGAGCTAACGAGCGACTTTGTCAGCTTGGACTTGCTCAAATCTTCAAATTATCTACTAACGAACTAACTCAGGCAAAATCGATTGCAGCGTGGTTTGATCCAACAATCAGAGGTGCAAGTAGCAATGACTTCTTCGCCCAATCTAGAGACGGATCTAACTACTCCTCTAAGATTTCCCAAAATTTTATGTCAGTAGACCTTACATCACTTGATCTTGTACTTACATGATTAAAGAACCTTACTACGAAAAAAGTATTGGTAAATGGGTTGTAGACTGCGGGACCCATCTCCATTATTTTGCAGATGGGGAAACCGCAGATGATTTTTTTATAATTAACAAGGCAAGAAACAATGAAAAGAAGATCACCGGACGTGAATCAAAAGCTAATGAGTGAGCAATTTGGAACTATGGTTTTAATCACAGATCCTAAATCAGAGATTTATTTAAAAAGAGCTAAAAAACAAACTAACAAACCTCCTAAAAATAGATTGATGCGCCATTGTGGAGGTAAAAATGGCTTCGATGATTACGTAGAACGCTGGCATGAATGACTATAACGTACCCGACGGTTGGTCGGAGTTTTCAGAAAAATGGAAGAGATGGAAAAACTCACCCTACGAGGTGAGCAATATGGGCCGAGTTAGAAGAGGCGGGGAAATTCGCAAACCTCGTGACGACGACCGTGGACATTTCAGAGTTAACTTAACATGGGATGGCAATCGAGAAGAACCTAAGCTTCATCACATGGTGATGAAATTATTTGGTCCGCCAAAGCCTTCTGGAGATCCGGTTATTATGCATAAAAATAATAACGGTAAAGATAATCGTCTTTCTAACTTAAAATGGGGAACCACGAGTGAAAACACAAAGCAAGCTTATGATGACGGCTTGATTGACAAGTAACTAATTAAGAATTTTTTGCTTAGTTAGTTAGTTTTTTTGATATAATACTAATAACTTACATTTTAATATGACATTGCAGGTTCCTGACTGGATGAGTCAAGAAGCCGTTGATACCCTTTCACGCGGTTATCTCTGGCAAGCTGAAACCCCGCGAGGTATGTGGGAAAGAGTGGCCAACCATGCGGCTAAAATTCTTAAATATGAAAAAATTTCTCAGGACCTATTTGAAGCCATGTGGAATGGGTATATTGGCCTAGCCACGCCTGTTGCCGCAAACTTCGGAACTTCTAGAGGATTGCCGATCAGTTGCTACTCTGTGCATCTTTCTGACTCTGTTCAGTCTATTTACTCCCATCTTAAAGAAGTTGCTGCTCTGTCTAAAAATGGCGGTGGAGTCGGTGTGTATTTCGGAGATATTCGCCCGGCTGGTTCTCCTATTAGCGCTGGGGGCAAAAGCACAGGCGTGGTGCCATGGGCTCAGCAATACGACCTCGCTGCATCAGTGGTTAGCCAGGGAGGCGTGAGGCGCGGTAGCTTTGCAATCTATCTCCCTATCACCCACCCAGACCTCCCCGAGCTTCTCCGCTCTAAAGACCATTCTCAAGGCGATCCTCGTAAGTTCGTAGATAGCAACGTCGCAGTGACAGTCGACGATGAGTTTATTACTGCAATGCTTCGTGGCGATGTAGAAAAACAAAAACTTTTCGGTGAAGTATTAAAGATCCGCATGGTAAGCGGGTCGCCGTACATCGTGTACATCGACAATGCTAATAAGCAAAATCCAGAGTGCTACAATCAAAGAGGGCTCAAGGTTTCTACCTCAAATCTCTGCTCTGAAATCTTCCTACACACTGACGAAAATCACTCTTTTGTTTGCGTACTTAGCTCTCTTAATCTTGCTAAGTACGACGAATGGAAATCATGGGTCGGCCCCAACACAGGGAAAACCGTTCCAGAACTCACGACGTACCTCCTAGACGCCGTTGTGGAGGACTTTTGCCATAAAGCAGAGCGTTTGCCATCTATGGGCCGGAGTGCGCGTTTTGCCAGGAAATCAAGGGCGTTAGGCATTGGTACAATGGGACTTCATGCCCTATATCAGCACCGTGGTTATGCCTTTGAATCCGAAGATGCAAGGAAGCTTAATATTGAATGCCACAAGTTCATCCGCGAAAAAGCAGAAAAAGCATCGAGGCAAATGGCAATTGACTATGGCGAGCCAGAATGGTGCAAGGGCAATGGAATGAGGCATACTCATTTGATCGCTATCGCGCCGACGCGGTCGAATTCTGTGATTAGCGGAGCAGTGTCTCAGGGGATCGAGCCGATCGATTCAAATTACTATGTTGCAAAGCAAGCAAAAGGAACATTTGTTCGCAAAAACCCGTATCTTGTTCAGCTTCTTATCGGCCTAGGTAAAAATACCGAAGAGGTGTGGGAAAGTATTCTTGAAATGAGAGGTAGTGTTCAGCATCTGAACTTCCTTACCGACTCTGAAAAGAAGATGTTCCGAACAGCGCGGGAGATTGATCAGTTCGAGCTAATCCGCCAGGCCTCTGATCGCCAGCCATACATCTGCCAAGGACAGTCCCTTAATCTCTTTGTTGATCCTGAGGCACCACCTGATTATCTGTTTAAACTTCATCTCAGTGCCTGGAAATATGGACTTAAGAGCCTATATTATTTGCGCAGTTCTTCGTTGTTGGTTAAAAAATCTTCTATGAAAAAGGCCCAAAAACCACGAGTAAAAATTATTACAAAATCAGATTGCCCATACTGCGTTAAGGCAAAAGAACTTCTCAAGGAAAACGGTATTTCTTATGAAGAGGTAGATAGGGCGCAAGTAGAAGACTTCCCATATAAAACCGTACCTCAGATATGGATTAATGGAAACTATATTGGAGGGTACACAGATCTTGCGGAAGAACTTAACCAATCAGACGAAGCTTCAAAGTACAAAGAATGCGCTGCTTGTGAGGGATGACAAAATATCACAGAGGGCAATATCCGGCCCTCTTTCTCTGATATAATTACACAAGAAATTTAAAATCCATGTTTGATTACGTTCAGTTTATCAACGAAGGCTACGCTTCCCAGCAAAAATACGCTAAAGCAGCTGGTCAACCAGGACCTCTTGATCCTGATCTTTCCCGAGAGGATCGTCATGCGAAAGTGATCGAGCACCTGGGCCATCTCATTGAAGAGACTATTGAAGCTCGGGTGTATGTCCCTAGGCGCAGTTGGAAGAACAATGAACCTTCCTTCCTCGATAATGATAAAAATCGCGAAGAGTTTATTGCAGAGATGTTTGACATCCTTTTATTTTTTCGAGCAGCGCTGGCTTATGCCGGCGTTAGCGGCGAGGAGTTTGCAAAGATTGCCGAAAAGAAAATGAGCTATAACTCTAAACGAAAAGACCATAACGTTAATGGCACGGCTTCTGCTTCACAAAATCCCGCGGAAGAACTTCAGGGTAATTGTGATTCTGCTAATTTTAATGGCTAAAGACTATAGGGCATTTGGTGAAACCAAGTGCCATTTTTGTGACGGGCGAGGATTCATTATCCTCCAGCAATCAACTCTAGAGGGTAAAATCCTCCCCAATCACGTAGAAGAATGCGAAAGATGTAATGGACAAGGATTTTTTAAACAAAATAGCTAGAGGGCAAATACTTGTTCTCAACGCGACCTACGAACCAATTAATATCACAACGTGGAAAAGAGCCTTTGTGCTCCTTCTTAAAGAGAAGGCCCAGGTAATTAATCATAGAGTAATTCGCCTTTTAGAATATATTAAAATTCCTTTCACAAAACTAAAAAATAACAAACCAACTAGGAGCGCTATTTATCAACGAGATGGGCACAAATGCCAGTATTGTGGCTCCACAAGAAAGCTTACCATAGACCACATTATCCCTAGATCTAAAGGTGGGACAGATGACTGGGATAATTTGGTTGTTGCTTGCTCATCTTGCAATATCAAAAAAGCTAATAAATATCTTGAGCATACTGGAATGAAGCTTATTCGCAAACCTACTCAACCTCGCACTCATCTAGACATTGCTATTTCCCAAACAAATATGACAGAATGGCATGAGTTTTGTTTCTTAGTTTAAAATAGCAGTAGAGGGAAAATGTAATTATTTACACTGTTCCCTTCGTTCATCGGAGAAATAGTTGTGCTTCTCTGACGCAAGTAAGTCGCGGAACGGAACGTTCATTCTCTATTCGGAAATAGAGAACGCAAACGACTGAAGGAACGGGAGATTTAAACCTCACCCTAGTATTTCAGGAGTAAATAAAATGAACGCACTTCATTTGATCAAAAAGCAGATTCAAAAAGCCTCTGCACTTCATGATGCACAAATTCACCACACAGCTTATCGTGGTTGTGAGTTTTGTGTCGGCACCCATGAAGCAAAGGAAGTTCATGGTACATTTAATTACCGTGGGCATTCCTACACAAAGTGATTGAATTATCTGCATAATAAAGAGAGGGGCCCTTATCGGAACCCCTCTTTTTTTTATATCGACCAAATTTGCTCCATAGGTTTTTTATTGGCTATGTTTGATTGGCGAAGAATTTTTGGAGTTCCGTCGTCTTTAAGTTCGGGATCTATCCATTTCCTTTTACCATCGAGCGCAGCGGCGACTTCGCTAATCCAGTCTCCGGCCGTGCATGCCGGAACATTTTGACAACAAACGTTTGCGTTTTTGCTATCTACTTGAACTTTTTTATTAAACTCACGAGGAAAACCCATTAATCCTAAAAGTTCTGATGTAGTTAGCCATCTATCTTCGTAAGGATGCATAAGATGCGGTGCTGTTTTCCACATCATCGATTGAGTTCTATGCCAAGCTAACTTCATACTTCCGTCCATAATATTCTTACCATTGGCTTTTTTCTCACGAGTATAGTTTAGCCATCTATTTACTCTTTCGTCACGTACGACTACGCAAGCCTCATCCAGCCAACCAGAGTTATAAATTACTTCCCATACACTAACCATCTTCTTTGCAGCAACAATGCTCAATATGTCCTGAGTTGTCGATCCTCTATACTTCTCTTTAATAAATTGCCACAAAGGGTCGTCGGAAGGTCTGGTGCTCTTTGTATTCACAAGAGGGCTCGGAGCAAATTCCCCTTCCTTAATGAATTTATGAAAGGGTTTATAGTCTTTGTTGATAGGCTCGAGCACAGGGACTTTCTTTCCTTTCCATAGAAAGAAGAAGCTACGTGTCCTCTCTTGAGGTACTCCGTGCTTGATTGTTGATGTCTTAATCAGACTCATTGTATAATCATGTTTCTGCGCTAGCCCGTTTATCCTCTCTGCAAATTCTTCTCCCATTTTAGAAAATAAAGCGGGTGCGTTTTCTACCATGATAGCCTTAGGCTTAATGGTACTCATAGCGTACTCCGATGCATGGATCATATGCATATTGCTGGGAGCCTGGCATCCTCTGGGGTTGTTGGCCATATCACCACTCGTGGTATTGGCCATAGATAGCCCGGCGCATGGCGGCAAAGATGTTACAATATCTACGTACTTCTTTGGATAGGCGTCTTCATCCAAGTTAAAAAATGGAATTTCTGAAAAGAATTTTAGACAATATGAATCATTCAGACCGAAAGTATCAGACCATGATGCAATCCACTCTGGATCACGACCGAGAGCGTTGGTTGTGCCTACAACCGAACCACCAACAAGAGGGATTATATGACCGTGGGAATATGACATAAAAAATAGACAATCGTCGGATCTTTAGACTGAATGATCTCAGTTTAAAGTATGAAGAGATATAGATATGTGCTACGAAGCATGACGGATAGGATTAGCTATAACGCCCCAGATGACTGGGGTATTTCAGAAAAAGAATCGTGGGTTAGTTTTGAAGAGCT
>Ga0070751_1000227_pt1 | contig 39502 bp, 65 predicted proteins | sample VirMetDEL_Aug_28_FD_78514 | JGI IMG/M metagenome (GOLD analysis project Ga0070751, IMG submission 78514) | Aqueous microbial communities from the Delaware River and Bay under freshwater to marine salinity gradient to study organic matter... | ecosystem: Environmental > Aquatic > Marine > Coastal...
TGAAGGTGGTAATTCAGGTGCAGCATATGTGTTTAAAATTAATGGTGATGATACATTAACATTACTAGATACGCTAAGACCGGATGAGTCAGATGGTAATGATAAATTTGGATACTCTGTCGCTATATCTGGCGATTACATTGTTGTAGGTGCTTATTGGGATAGTGATATTGTTTACGATTCAGGTGCAGCATATGTGTTTAAAATTAATGGTGATGATACATTAACATTACTAGATACGCTAAGACCGGATGAGTTAGGTTATAGTGATTATTTTGGATACTCTGTCGCTATATCTGGCAATTATATTGTTGTAGGTGCTCATGAAGATGATGGTGCTGATGACAGAAAATCTAATTCAGGTGCAGCATATGCATTCAAGATTGGTGAAAATGACACTATTACATTGTTGGAGACATTAAGACCGGATGAGTTAGATCGTAATGATTATTTTGGATACTCTGTCGCTATATCTGGCGATTACATTGTTGTAGGTGCTGAAGGAGATGACGGTGCTGGTAACGATTCAGGTGCAGCATATGTGTTTAAAGGTGTTGAATAAACTTAAACCTAGCCCTCTTCGGAGGGCATTTTCTAAATACTTAAAATTACAATAAAAATTAAAAAAAAATACACTAATTTTCCGAAAATTTAACAACTATATATAAAGGAGTGTACAAAATGGCAAAGAAAGAATTAAAAGAGGAATTGCTTAAGATGTTGAAATCAGACATGATGGGTATGAAAAAAGAGTCTAAAAAAGACCTATTCGGTGACATGATGCCCAAAAAAGGTATGCAAAAAGTAACTGTTATGGCTGACTCTCCCGAAGGTCTTAAGAAAGGATTATCTAAAGCTGAAGAGATTATGGAAGCTAAATTAGGTAAAAAAGAAGACTCTGAAGAAGAGTGTGGAATGTGTGGTAAAATGCCATGCGAGTGTGAAGACGAAGATTAATGGTTAAATTGGAAGAATGGAAAGACATACAAGGATATGAAGGTAAATACCAAATAAGCAGTTTTGGTAGAGTTAGAAATATCCAAAAAGGTAACTTTCTTAACCCTAGTCCTAATTATAAAGGCTATTTAAGAGTTAACTTATGGAAAAATGGAGGATATAAAACTAAAGTTGTGCATAGATTAGTTTGTAAAGCTTTTTTAGATAATCCAGATAATAAACCCCAAGTTAACCATATAGACGGAGATAAAACTAATAATAAATTACAGAATCTAGAATGGGTAACCAACGATGAAAATAAAAAACATGCAGTAAAATTAGGACTAACTGCTAGAATGCCCGGAACTAAAAACGGAAGATGTAAGATAACAGAAGATACCGCTAAAGGTATTATAAGAGATTTAAAGTCTGGAATGAGAAATATAGATATTGTAAACAAATATAAAGTAACCAAAGATACAGTATCTAATATAAAACGTAAAAAGGCTTGGAATCACTTACAATAGGAGATAAAATGTCCAGAATATTAACAGGAGATAAGTTAGTAGAGTCGGTACGCAACAGGGCTTTTGTTCCCAATGATACTAGTGTGTACACCGATCAAAATATCCTTGATATTGCAAATGAAGAGATTGACGTACAATTACTAGATAAGTTACTAGCTTTACATGAAGAACATCTTACAACACATATAGACGTACCTAGAAATGACGAAGGGAATTATGATATACCATATAGAGCTGTAGGTAATAAGATTAGAGATGTTGTACTCATAAGCGGTGGAACTCAGTACGAAATGACTCAAATTTCTATTGGCGAACTTCCTGACTACACTTACGACAGTAACGCCACTTCTAATGGATTTGACAAATTCTATGTTGAATCTAATCAAGTTAAATTTGTTCATAAAACAAGATCATATGATACCGTTCGTATTTATTTTTATATTAGACCTAATGTACTAACTAAAGTTGAAAAGTCTGCAGCTATATCACAAGCCCCAACCAACAACGGTACTGAGGTTACAATTCAATTTACATCTATTCCTAATAGCTTTGCTTCTATAAACACCTTTGATATTGTAGGAAATAGAACTCCTAATAAAATTAAAGCATGGGATTTAGTCCCAACAGAAGTAAATACATCATTAAAATATATTAAATTTAACACTTCCGATATTGAAGAATATCTTGGGGATATAAAAGTTGGTGACTATGTTTGCCAAGCGGAGGAATCTCCGGTTCCAAACCTACCTACTGAAATGCACCCTTTGCTTGCTCAACTAACTGCTGTTCATATTCTTGAAGCATTGGGGGATAGTGAAGGACTCGCTAATGCTCAGAGAAGATTGGATAAAATGAATGCATCTGTAATGTCTCTTGTAGATGACAGAGTTGAGCTTGCCCCTAAAAAAATCAGACCTAGAAATGGCGTTCTTAATGAAGCTAGAATGGGAAGAAGTAATCGTAAAAGAAGAGGTAGATAATGTCTCAAAGAGCCAATCTTATAAAATGTGCAGGACTTATTACACATGGTTCTGAACTATCAAGAAAAGAAGGAGCCTTAACTAAGGCTACTAATATCAATGTAGATGAAGATGGTGTTATCACTCCTCGTAGAGGTTTTAATGACTATGGTAATGCTACAGATGATATAGCAACAAAACCAGTAAAACAATTATTAGAATATAAAGAAAGATTATTTAGACATTTTGAAGATCAAATTCAATTTGAAGATGAAAATGGACTATTTCAAGATATAGCTGGTTCTTATATTGAATTAAGAGAAGGTTATAGGATTAAATATCAAGAAGCTAAAAGTAATATGTATTTTACTACAGAAGAAGGTATTAAACGTATTTCTATAGAAAAACAAGCAGATTTATCTTCAACCTCAACAGTAACAATCGAACAAGCTGGAGTACCTAAAGCTGCTTATATGGAAGGTACTGCTAGTAATACAGTTGGTGGTTTCTTACCAGCTCAATCTAAAGTAGCTTATAGATTCTTATTTGGAAGAAAAGATAACAATAATAACCTACTTTTAGGTTCTCCTAGTGCTAGACATATTATTAGTAATACTCAGGATAAAAGTGTTACTTATCAGTCATCTAACTTAATAATAGACCATACTAATAATGCTATTGTTGGAGATGGAACAAATCCATCAGATTATATAGTAATATCAACTCTAACATCTAAGTATACGTTTTATTTTCAAACAACGGCAGCTACAGCTAAAATACCTTATGATTCAAATACTTTTGGAACAAATTTTGTTTTAGTAGATATACAAAACGCTACAACAAATAACGATATAGCAGCTATATTAGCTAATATTTTATCTATAAATTTATCTGGATATTCTGTAGGACTGTCGTCCGATACAGTAACTATTACTTCAACTGAAGAGGGTAATCCAGATAATATTATCATATCTATAACAAATGCAAATTCAATAACTGAAACAAATTTTGTAGAAGGAGAACTAGAACAAGGCGAGTCTGCAAACTGCGACCTTACTCTTATAATCCCAGCAAATGTCACTACAGACTACTTTGTACAAGTATATCGTACAGCTATTATCACTGCTGTAGAAGGGTTAGATCTTGATGATATTGATCCGGGTGATGAATCTAATATAGTTTATGAAAAAGGTCTTACACAAGATGATATAGACGCAGGGGAGTTTACATTTAAAGATACTACTCCTGAATCATTTAGAGCTTCTGGCGCTCCTTTATATACAAACGAAATTACAGGTGAAGGGATTTTACAATCTAACGATCCTCCACCAATTGCATTAGATATGACATTATTTAGAAACTCAATGTTTTATGCTAATACTAAGTCAGCACATAGATTAGAATTTGATATTATTTCAGTAGATAACTTTGTAAATGATGGTACTAGAATTATAGTAGGTAATTCAACTATAACTAGGTATTATACTGCTGCTGCAGAATTAGCAGATACTCCAGAAGGTGGAGATTTCTTACTTTCTACATTACCTTCAGTAGGTCAAGCTATTGATGAAACTGCTAGAAGTATTGTTAAGGTTATTAACCAAGACTCTCAATCTCCAGTTAACGCTTTTTACCTTACTGGTGCTGATGATCTTCCGGGTCAGTTATTATTTGAAGCTAGGGATTTAACTGATGATACTATTTATGTAGGAGTTCAATCTGGATACCAAGATCACATAAATGGAACTGTTTACGGCAATAAAGATTTTGTTCACTTTAATAATTTAGATTATATACATTCTAACATAGGTACTTTTTTAAATACTCCTTGGGATTCTGGAGTTACATATCAAACTGGGGATATAGTATCAAACTCAGGTCAATTGTGGATAGCTATAGATAATGATGATCCTAATTTAAATAAAGACCCTTCTACGGAAGTAGATTTTTGGCAAAACTATTCTGCAACTATTTTTGAATATTCAGATGGAAGTTTAGTAAGGTTTGATGGACTTATATATAAAGCTAATTCTACAAACTCTGACACAGACCCATCTGTATCGGCAAATTGGGATGAGTTTAATGAAGATCCTACTGGAACAAAAACAAATAACACGTTATGGTCTTATATAAATATAGGCGAAGAATTTAGTCCAGAATTACCAGTTTCTTTGCCCATAAACAGGTTAAGAGGTAATACAACAAATACTATTATAACTTTAACTGGTCATGGTTTTACAACTGGAGATCAAAAGTTTATATCTTTTTTATCTGACGGTGACGTAGATGCTCCATCATCTTTTTCTGGAGTTTACACGATAACAGTTTTAGATGCAAATGAGTTTACTATAGAAATACCTTTACTTCCTACAGTAGACTCAGCAGGTGCTAACCCTTTCTTAGTTGATAGTACTGCTGTTTTTAACCCTGACTTTGAATCAGATAATTTAGAAGTACAAAATAGAATATATTTTTCAAAAGTAAGTGAGCCTGAAGCAGTTCCTATAGCGAACTACATTGACGTTGGTGCAAAGGATGAAGAGATTAAAAGAATTATTGCTTTACGTGATAATTTATTTGTTCTTAAAGATGATGGTATTTATATTGTTTCTGGAACAAGTGCCCCTAACTTTTCCGTGCGCCTTCTCGACAATACACGAATTCTTGCTCCTGATTCTGCAGTAGTACTTAATAACCAGATTTATTGTCTAACAGAGCAAGGTATTACTGTCGTTACAGATTCAGGTGCTGGTGTTGTCTCAAGAGGAATTGAAGATAGAATTGATAGTGTTATAAATTCTAGATTTGACTATGTAAGTAATACATTTGGAATTGCATACGAAAATGATAGAGCATATTTACTATTTTTACCAGAATCTGATACTGACACTTCAGCAGTACAGGCATATAGATATAATATATTTGAAAGAACTTGGTCTAGATGGGAATATAACGCTACTTGCGGTCTAGTTGCTGAAAGAGATACTAGGTTATACTTAGGAGAAGGTGGAAGAAGTTATGTAGCTCAAGAACGTAAGAATTTTGATAGAACTGATCATGCCGATAGAGAGTTTGTTATTCAAATATCTGCTGACGGTGTAAACCAAGATGAAATAACTATATCTAATACTGATAATGTTCAAGCAGGAGATGTTATTACTCAAACTCAAGAAGTTAGTATTAACTATATTAATAATAGATTGTTAAGTCGTATGGATATTTTCGATACAGGTATTACACCTCCAATAGGAAGTACTATGGTAGATTCATTTTCTGTAGCTCAAGGTGATAATATGGTTGAAAAGTTCCAAGCTATTAATGATCATCTATACGGATTAGATCCTTGGGATGGTGTTTCTGGAGTAACAGATAAAATAGTTACTTCTAATACTCTTTTAAATGACATTAATACGCTAATAGACGAGCTTAACATAACTGGCACTATAACTCTACTTAAGGATTACAAGAAGCCTGAGACAGTGGTTTATGAGGCTTATATTAAGTCTGTAGACGTTGTTACTAATGTAATTATTATACATGCTGAAAGACCTTTTTTACAAGGCGATATTACAGTATATAAACATTTTACCCAAATAGTAGAGTGGAGTCCTCAACATTTTGGAGATCCTTCAGCATTAAAACAAGTTAGAGAGGTTACAATGATTTTTGATCAAAATAATTTCTATGACGCAATTGCTAAATTTGGATCTGATGTAGACCAAGCCCTTACTGAAGTAGCTTTTCAAGGTAAAGGTATCGGTTATTGGGGGGATATGGTTTGGAGTAATCCTAACGCATATTGGGGCGGAGAGGGTAATGATATACCCTTCCGTACTATAGTTCCAAGAGGTAAACAAAGATGTAGGTATATTACTCTAGTATTTGAACATTCTAACGCAAGAGAAGATTTTAAATTACTAGGAGTTACCGGAGTAGTTAGACCTATTAGTTCAAGAGGATATAGATAGTGAAATTAAATAATACAAGACAGATTAGAGCTGAAGACTTTGATGATGAATATAACCAGCTAGTTTCTCAACTAGGTTCTATTCTTAATTCATTTATGCAAGAAGTTGTAGAATTATCTGATGGAAGAATTGATTTTGAGAATAGAATTGAAAATATTAAGACATTTGAAATAATTGTCGATTCTAACGGGTTTCCAGTACAAGCTCCTTTTAAAGTTAACGTAGATAAAACTGGAGTTAGAGGGTTATCTGTTATAAGAGCTTATAATTTAACAAATACAGCAGGTTACGCAACTAGTCAACCTTTTATTAATTGGGTTCCTGTTGGCGGTAGTCTATTGCAAATTCAATCAGTTACAGGTCTTAGACCAAACGAGAAATACCAACTAACAGTTGTAATATACTAGAATCATTAGTTTTTTTGATTTTATTGTACGAAATTAGTATAAATTTAACAACTATATATAGAGAATAAATAATATAGGACATTTATGGCATACGATGCGTCTAACAATCAACAAGATCAAAATCAAGTAGTATCATCTACTCCGCTTAGTGGTGGACAGCAACCTGCTGCTCAAACACAACCTCAAGATTCTCAGCCTAATCAGGCTCCTTCACAACCATCAACCGTACAAGCCGGAATGTCATCAACTCAAGCTGGAGCTGCCCAGCAACCAACTCAACAGAAATCAGCCTCTTCTGGGATGTTTACTAATATCCAGAAGTACGTTCAAAAGAACAAGCCTCAGGCTCAGAAGATGGCTTCAGCAGTAACACAGAATGTAGGTTCTCAGGCTTCTGAAATAGCTGAACAAGCTAAACAGAAAGAAGCTCAAATGAAAGAGTCATTAGCAGCTAATACAGCAGCTATGGAAGCACAAAAGAAAGAAGCTGGTCAAATAGTCGGCGGAATTATGGGAGCTGATTATGACCCTACTACAGGTCAATTTCAAACTCAACCTGCTCAAAAACCTACCACAATAAAAGATATGGCAAATGATCCTATGAACGGTATAGCTATAAGTACAGCCAAGCACCCTAATGGAATACCTGCCGCAGGACCGACGGGGTTTGTAGATAATATGCCAAAATTAATAGACCCAAAATTACGAGATGCGGCACAAAAAGATTTCTTAGGAGATAAATACGACCAATATAAGGCAGATATGGATAATGCCTTAAATAATTTTGTTCCGGGAAATGACGAATCTTTAGCAAATTTAGCAAAAATAGAGGAATCTTACGGGTTAACTGGTAACTGGTTTGATCCGTATAAAGAACGATCATTTGATTATAGAAACAATACCTTTAAACAAGAACTAACTCCTGAAGAACAGCAAGCTAGATTTCAAGAACTAATGAAAGGACCAACTGGAGTTTCAGAAGTTGGTAACTTAAATATAGCACAGCAGAATCAAAGAGCTAGAGCATTACAACAACTAGCTGGTACTGCTAATACTGAAATGGGAAGAAGAGGGCTTCTTCAAGATACATTTAGACAAGGTGGAAAAGAATATACTCAAGGAATGGGAAGTTTAGATCAACTTATTACTTCTGGTGATGCTCAAGCTAGGGAAGCTTTAGTAACAGGAGTTCAAGATCAAGCACAAGGATTACAAGACCAGCTTCAACAAGTAAGTTCAGATGCTAATACTGCTAAGATGGCTCAAGATATGGCTATGAAGAATTTTGGTTCTCAAGTAGCAGAAATGGCGGAAGATCCTTTAAGCGGAATGACTACTGATATGAAAAAGGCATATGAAGATGAATTAGCTGCGAGGCAAGCTTTATTTGATCCAGAAAGTAGTGAATATCAACAAGCTATAGCAGGAGCACAAGCTCAAATGGATGCTAAAAGAGCTATGTTAGAAGGCGGAAGTTATGCAGACTTACTAGAGCAATCTTTAGAAGAGGCTTATGGTTTAGCAGCACCTATGAAAGGTGTAGGAAGAAGCGGAGCAAAAAGTACAGGTATTGAAGGTTACATTCAGCAACTTAGAGATTTTGAAAAAACCGGAAAAGTAAAAATGCCTGATACTTTTAGAGTAAGAAATGGAAAATATCTTAAAGTACCCGGTAAGGTATTAGAAGGAGCAGAAGCTCAAAAATATCTAGACCAAGGTGGAGGAACTAGAGTAACCCACCATAAAAATAGAGCTATGATTACAAGGTTAAACGATGTACTTAGAAAAAAGTTAGGTATGGACAAAGATCTTTACGGGATGGATGAGTTTGGAGGAAAAGGATTTGCTTGGGGTGAGAATAATCAAAGATATAAACAATCATTAGGCGGTCTTAGAAATTTTTATAAGGACCAGTTAAATAAAATGGGATCTGCAGAAGATATTTTAAGAAGAAGATTAGAATCCACAACAGGTAGCTCATTAGCTGATCTACAATCTGGTGCAGATATAAACCAATATGAAACTATTAGTGATGAACAAGTAAACAAAATGAATGCTTTAAAAGGTTTACTAGGTCAGCAAGATATTATAACTCCAGAAATGAGAGGAGATTATGTCAAGTCTTCAGACTTATTTCAAACTTTAAAAGATTATATGCCTGAAGATATTGCTATGGGTAAGACTAAAACTGGAGGCGGTTCAGGAGGAAGGTATAGTTAATGGAACTGTACGCTAAATATATAAAAGAAAGAGAAGATGCCAACTTAGAGTATAATGATAAAGGTTTTATGAGTTGGAAACGTGATGGTAACGGAGTTTTTATTTTAGATGCTTACGTAAAACCAGAATATAGAAAATATGGAGTTTGTAGAAAGTTATTAAACTCTATTATAGAGAGTACTAAAACTAAAGAAGTTTATACAACAACTGATATTAATGCCAATAATTGGGAACTTTCTGAAAAAGCAATTATAGCTTTAGGATTTAAAAAGAATACAACTATTGGAAGTTTAAATTATTATATTATGAACATAGAGAGGGAATATTAATGGGAAGTGTGATTAAAAAAGCAACAGATACGTTAGGTCTTACTGACTCAGGTGCTGTTGATAAGGCTATGGGACAAGCAAGAGGTCTTACAAAGTCTACATTAGCAAGACTAGATAAAGTAGATCTTCCTGATATTGAGAAGATGAGAATTGCTTTAGAGGCTCCAGAATTAATTGATTTGCTAGAAGCTGAACAACTAGACCCTTCTCAATTAGAACAGATAATGACTGATCCTGCTTTAAAAGAAAAGCAAATGATGGCTTTAGAAGGTCTTAGAGAAAGGTCAGAACAAGGACTTACTGCTCAAGATAAGATGGCAATGGAAGATATGCTCGGACAAGTTGGTGCTCAAGAGAAAGCTCAACGTGCTGCTATTGAATCTGAAATGCAGCGTAGAGGGACAGCAGATTCAGGTACAGCATTGATGCAGAAGTTACAAGCAAGTCAAGGAGGAGCACAATCAGCTCGTCAAAAGGCTATGCAAATGGCTGCTCAAGGTCAGCAACAAAGAATGTCAGCATTACAAAATATGGGACAAATGGCTGGACAAATGGAAGGTCAAGATTTCAATAGACAAGCTCAAGTAGCTTCTGCCGCAGATAGAATTGCTCAAGCCAATGCAATGAATAGACAACAAGTATCTGCTCAAAACTTAGCGGCTAGACAAAATATTGCTAATCAACAAGCTAATATTGCTAACCAACAACAAATGTATAATAAAGGTTTAGAGCAACAACAATTCCAAAATAAAATGGCTAAAGCTGGTGCTCAGAATCAAGCTACTGGTAATCTTGCTAATATGTATGCTCAACAAGCTGGTGCCCAAGCTCAAGCAGATGCTAGTACTATAGGATCTATTGCAAGCTTAGGTGGAGCTTATATGATGATGCCTTCGGACGTTAAAGTTAAAACTGATATTGAAGACGGTTCTAGATCAGTACGTGATATGCTTGACGAATTACAACCTTATGAGTATGATTATAAGGATGAGATAAAAGAAGATCCGTCTATGGAAGGTAGACAACTAGGTGTTATGGCACAAGATTTAGAAGATTCTGATTTAGGACAAGAGTTTGTACAAGAAGATATGGACGGAGTTAAGAGAGTTGATTACGGTAAAATGGGTTCTACTCAGTTAGCTGCTTTAGCAGATTTACATCAAAGACTTAAAAAGTTAGAGGCAATGTTAGGAGAAGATGATGAGTAATGAATATGGATTTATGGATAAAGTAGGTCAATTTTTTAAAAGAACTGGTAGAGATTTAGGGCTTTATGACGGTCCAGAGTCTACAGGAGATTTTAAAAAAGATTTTAGAGCAAATAGAGATGCTTTCGGTGCTGGTGAAGAATTTGACTTTAAAGGTAAAAAATACACTACTGATACTGCTGAAGATGTTGCCGCTAGAAAACAAGAAGCTTTACAGAACCTTTCTGGTAAGCAAGCTCAACCCAAAGAAAATAATAAAGCAATGGCTAACGCTGTTGGGGATTTAGGATCAGCATTAGCTGGACCTACACAGACAATTGATACAGGTTCATATAGTACATTTCAACCTGAAGATACTATGGCTAATATGAGACAGCAAGTACTACAGAATATGAAGATGAGAGGGTAAAATGGAGATTGATTACTTAAAGCAGTTACAAGAAGCTATGCAAGGTGAAACTGAAATTCCAGAGGAAAGAGAAGAGTATGTTACAGCTCCTAAACTAAAGACTGAAGATGTTTTAGATGTTGATAAAATGCAAAGTGATATATCTTCATTATCAGATAGTAGTATAAAAGCTGCTCAAGAAGCAGAGTTACAAGATCCTTCTGGATATGAGGAGGATTTACCAGAACAACCAGATTTACCTAAACAACCTGAATTAAGTCCTCAAGAAAAACTAATCGAAGAATTAAGGGCTATGAGGTATAATTCTAAAGAAGAGGCTGCTGCTGCTCAAGAGAAGGCTAACAAAAACGCAATGTGGGCTAATGTAATTAAAACCCTAGGTAACATAGGGCAAGCTGATGTACAAAGAGGTGCTGGGATTAAAGTTGGTTTAAAACCTTCTCAAATGCAACAAGCTAAAGATGTAAAATCCCCTATTTTAAAAGAACGTGATGCTATGATGAAGCAGCTTATGGATGAATATAAATTATTACAAGGTAAAGATGACCTTACTACATACCAAAGAAAAAGCCTAGATCTTCAGCAAAAAAGAATAGATGCTTTAAAAGAAAAAGAAGAAAGATTAACTAAAAAAGATGCATTTCAAGAAGAAGTAAAAAACAGACTTTCAGATAAAGAAGTAGAAGGTATAAACGCATTTGATGATGGTACTCGTATATTAGATGATATAGATGATTTACTTAGAGATGGAGACGTCCAATCTGATTTAGGTCCGTATGCTTCTAGACTAGAAGAAGTACAAAAGTATGTACCTTTTATGGAAAGAGATGAAGATTTTGTAAAAACTCAACAATTGGTAGGTATACAACTAGCTGATTATGTAAAGTCTATTTCAGGTGCTCAAGTTTCTGAACAAGAGGCTGCTAGATTATTAAAAAACATACCTAATATGACCGATAAACCAAAAGCTTTTAAAACTAAATTAGATCAGTTTAGAAAAGAATTAGAAGGTGCAAGAGAAACTTACTTAAAAAATATCGAAAAACAAAAGAAAGGCGCAAAAAAATACTTGGATAGTACTGGAAAAGCTAAAGACGATTCCCCTTACGGTCAAGAAATAGAAAGAAACGGTAAAACGTATAAGTGGAATCCTATAGTAAAAAAATACCAATTAATATAAGGAAATATAATGTCTAAAAAATTTGACGACAATTTATTTGAAGATGTACCGTACGATGCTCCTGAAATGGATGATTCTTTATTTGAAGATGTAGCATATCATGAGCCAGAAAAAATGGGTAAAATAGAAGCAGGAGCCAGAGGAGCTGCTCAAGGTCTTACATTTGACTTTGCTGATGAACTACAAGCCGCTTTAGAAGCTGCCGGTAAAGACATAGGAAGTGTACTTGGGTTAACTGATCCTGTAGAAGGAGAGGAGCCTGTTACTTTTGATGAAGAAGGTAGACCTATTATACCAGAGTCTAGCGGAAAGTACTATAAAGAAAGATTAGAAGATATAAGAAAAGATTATAAAAAAGCTGCTGAAGACCAACCCGTAGCTTATTACGGTTCAGATATAGCTGCTGGTATGTTACCTGCTTTATTAACAGGTGGAGCTGGAGCTGCTGCTTCAATAGGTAAAACAGCAATGAAAGAAGGAGTTAAAGCTGCCGGAAAACCAGCATTAAAAGCTGCTAAAATTGGAGCTGGAATGGGTGCTCTTACTGGAGCCGGAATTAGTGAAGCAGATCTTACTGAAGGGGATGTAGGTGGGTTTGCAAAAGACGTAGCCATTGGAGGTATAGCAGGTGCTGGATTAGGTGCGACAACTCCTGCATTAGCTAAAGTTGGTGGAAAGGTTGCTAGGAAAACTGGTGAAATAGCTAAAGGTATAACAAGAGCATTACCGGGTGCAGAGGCTGCAGAATTAGCATTTAAAGCAGGTACTAAAGGTATAGGTGTATCGCAAAAAGCTATTTTAGACGAAGCTGAAAGAGTAGCTACAAAGCTTAATGATAAAATTATGAAAGTACTAGCTAAAAGTGGTGTGGATAGAGATAAAGCTGTTCAACTTGCTGATGAAGCTGGTAAACGTCTTAATGCTGGTGAAGTTTTTGATGATATATTAGAAGATATAGCTGAGAAAGGGGCTATAGGTTTAGAAATGAAAGATAAGTCTAAACTTTATGATAATATAGCTTCATTTAAAAAAGGATTTGAGGATCAAAAAATATTTAAAGATTTAGAGTCTAAGTTAGCAAAGCAATCTCTTAATGAAAATTTAAAGTTTGGATCAGAGCTAGAAACTGTAACTGAAATTAAAAGGCCTTTCGGTGATATTTTAATTAATCCAGAAGGAAAAGGTAATGTATTTGGAATGAGAGCTAAATATTCAGCTCCCGGTCCAATGGGCGATAAGATAGAATATGTAAAAAACATATTAAAGGATGTAAAAGATTCTCCAATAAAAAAAGTAATATATGATTTAGAAAACGCTAAACCTTCAGAAGTTAAAAAGATCCTTAATTATATAAATAAAAACCTAGTAGGAGATATGAAAAAAGCTCCTGTAGGAGAAGAAGGTACTTATAGGAAATTAGCAGTAGAATTAAGAAAAATACTAGATGAATCTGTAGAAGAATTTGCAGATCCTACTGGTACTATGAAAAGTATATATAGAGGTGCAGAAAAACTAGGTGTAAAGGAAGCTGGAAGAGGTGTTCAAGATGCAGTAGAAGATAACATTTTAGATATTGCTAAAAAATTATCATCTTCAGGTAATGCTTCTGAATTAGATAAAAGATTAGCTTTTAGAAAGTTTAGAGAAGCTTCTCCTGAGTTTGCTGACGTAATAGATGAAGCAGAATTTATAAGTAAACTAAATGATAAATTAGGCGGTATGACAGAAGGTGTTCAGACTACTAATATTAAAGGTCTAATAGGTACTGCTGAAGGTAGTGTTGCTAAAATAGCTAACGTAGTTGGTAAAGGAGCTACGGCTATAAAACCAGTTACAGATGCTACTAAAAAAATTGCTAATAAAGTAATAAACTACCCAGAAGATAAACTTAAAGTAGCTTCTAAATGGTTAAACTCAAAAGAAAATAAAGCCCTTAATGCTATGGGTCAACAATTAGAATATGCATTACAGCAACAAGATGGTACTATAAGAAATGCATTAATATGGAGTTTATCTCAACAACCTGCTTTTAGAAGAGAAGTTGATAAAGCAATAGAAAGTCAAGAAAGTCAATATATGCAGGATTTAGGATTACAGCAATCTGATTTTACTGAACCTCCAAGTTCAGATATTCCATTTGCTTTACCTCCAGAAATGGAAGAAGAGGAAGAAGATAATGTTGGTAGAAGTCCAGCAGGTAAAATAGCAGATGCTGTTTATGATGAATTACCTTTAAAAGAAGGTAAAGGTGATTTAACCGGAGCAGCCCCTACTGGCAATTTAGGAGTTACTGAAGTTGCTAGAAAAACTGTAGGTATGAATGATGAGTGGAAAAATGCTAAATCGGAAGAAGAAAGAGATGAAATAGATAAAAAAGTAGCAAGACTTTATTTAAATTATTTAGAAAATAAAATGCCTGATTCTTGGAAAGAAATGCCAGAAGGTCTACAGAAAGGATTCTTAGATGCTGCTTATAATATAGGACCCGGTATATTTAACTATACACAACTAAATAAAGGTATACAAAATAAAGATTGGGCATATGCTGCAAAAAATTTACTAGACTCAGCTAATATAGATGGTAAATCTTCAAAAGGTTTAGCTAAAAGAAGGGCAGAGGCTTATAATGATATAGCTCAAGAAGCAGGTTTTAATACTATAGGTGATGTAGAACAAGAAGCAGACGGTACAATTATATACTACGATAATGAAGGTAATGATATTTTTAGATACGATCCTAAAACAAAAATGCCACATGAAAGTTCTAAACCGGGAAAAATTTTAATAGATAAATTCGAAAACGTATTAGGTGCTCACGAAAGATATAGAAACTCTGGAGGAAGTGCAATAATGTCTTCAACTGGAGATAGAATGATGGGAGTTATAGATGAAACTCCTTATTCCGAAGAAGAGAAAGACGAAGCAAAACAAGCAGTATTAGACGGTAATATACCGTACTTAAGAGATATGATGAATAGGTTAAAAGGATTGGCATAACGGGGGAGTAATGGCTAGGGATAAGATTGATCTTGTTGTAGATAGATTAGAAGATGTTAAAGATAGTGTAGATAGAATTGAAGTTAGTATTGATGAGATGAATCTTCAAATAGCTAAGAATACCCACGATTTAAATTATCATATTAAAAGAACTGACCTTAACGAAAGAAGATTAAAAATAATAGAAGATAGGTTATCTATAAGCTACCTATTAAAATTAACTTTATCTGTAGCTACTGGTTTAGGAGCTATTGCTGGTGGAATGTACAGTATAATTAAAGTAATAGAATTACTCTAATTATCTTCATCTAATTCCATATCATTTAAAATATATAGTAACTCAATATCCATATCACCTAATATATTCTGATCCATTGTTTCCCAAGGAATAAACTTAACTTCATTTGTAGCTTTACCAGTATTTAATAAACATCTATTTCTAGCATTATTATCATCTTGACATTTCTTTTTTGGATATATCTCTCTAAGATAATCTAGTTGTTCTTCTAGTTCTTCATACAATTCCCTAGCTAAATCAACCTCATCATTTTTAAATGCCTTTGCAGCATCTTTTCTTAATTTACTTATGTCTTGCCTAAGATTATATATAGTAACATCATCGGCAGTATTACTGTGTAAATTATTATCATCGTTCTTATCAAAACTTGCTCCATAATACTCACCATTAAACTTATTTAACCATTCTTTTTCGCTATCATTTAAAGGTCTAATAACCTGTTCATCACCTTTTTTTACCCCATCAACATAATACACGTTATCAAGATAATCACGCCTTAGTTTCGTGTTTAAAGACCTTTTTAAATTAGGATACTTGTAACTACCCCTCTTTGTCTTCGACGCTTCTATCGGCTTTTCTAGGCCTTCCACGCCTCTTTTTTGGCTTGTACTTTCCTGTTTTGATTGCGATTTTTCTTTTGTACGCTTCGTCGTATGCTTTTGCTTCAATTCTTCCTTCCCTTGTTAGATCAAATGAGCTTCCGTCTAGTACATAATATCTCTGTTTCCCTACTCTAGCTTGATCGAAATACTTATTAAATAATCTAAAGAAGTGAACCTTTGACCACTTCTCTTCCCCTTCTGCTTTTTTATACTTCTTTTTGTATGTGTAATATATAACATAATTAGGAACTCTATCTAGTCCTTTTCTTATGTTCATTGTTTCAATAAATCTTTTTACAGATTCAGTTTGAGGTTTAGGAGACTTTTCAGCCTCCTTCTCCTCTAGCTTTTTGCTAACTAATTCTAGTAATTCGTCTAAATCAGCCATTATAGTCTAATCTCTACTTTCTTTTTAACATCTTCAAGAATATTCTTTTTAACTTCCATTACAGCTTCATTTGAACCTTTAAATCCAATCGGTCCTACGATAAGTGGGCATTTAGAAAATTCAACATCTACTGGTCCAAAGAATGTATTAAATGTTTGGTAGTAAGATCCATTTAAAGATGAGTCACACTTTGCACTAATAACTTCATCAGCATGACCTCTTTTAACTGCGTCTAATCCTGTTAACCATAGTTCATCGTGAATAAGCTTCTTATAGTTATTTAAAGTTAAACCAACTCTACTAGCAGCAATCTTATCTAGTTCTTCAGTAGACTTCATAAGAAGGTTAATTCTTTCGTTTAATTCACCCGGAAATTGACCTGACAATCCACTTACAGCAGCTCGGTGAGACATTAATACACCTGAAGGTAGGATATACCTTTTACCTAGCCCTTGTACTGTATGGTATCCCATTGATGCTGAAAAGATGGTAATAGTGTGGATGTTTTTACCTAGTGCTCTAGCAGTATCAATAAATAGACTACCTGCACTTACAGATCCACCCGGAGTATACATAACGATGTATAGATCCTTTTCTTGAGAAGTAGCAGCTAGGCTAAATAGCTCAAGTTGTTTCTGTGCTACACTCATAGCATTAAAATCTTCGTTAAAGTTGATTGTGTTTTGATCATTTAATGTGATCGTTTTAAGATTGGCAAATGCCAGTGTTGGTAATAGCAGTAAAACTGCAAGTAGTTTCTTCATTACTTCTCCTTATATTGTTTATAGTAATATAACCAATTTAAAGGAAGTTTGTTTAGGTGTCAAGGACTTTCATCAAGTTTTTTTATTTTTTTATATTTACTTCTAATAGTAGCCTCTTTTGCGGTCTTTTTCTTATGACAAGATTCACATATATACTCAATATTATCCTCTTTACAGTATACCCTTTCGGCTATTTCATCTAACGTCATATCGTGTAATTCTCTATCATAAGGAACAACTGGGTCTACATGGTCGGCATGGAATTCTTTAGACTTACATCTCTCTAGTACTTCATACTCTTCTTTTAAGCTCTCATAGTTCTTATCTGAGCTTCCAGTATAGAAGTGTACTTCACATGCAGGACACATGAATACAGTCATACCTTTGAAATGTCTATTCTTAGCGTTACTATACATCTTGGTCTTTTTCAAGTCCCTACGCATTAAATTAGTAACTCTAGTCCTTAGTTTCTTGTCCATATTAATCCCAAAATCCGTCTACATATTTAGTTAGAAGTTCATAGTACCTTTCGCTTCTTTGCTTTGCTATTTTTCTATCTTTTTCCATAGCTTTTCTTTTAGCCTTTTTTGCCTCTTGTTTTTGTTCGTAAGTATAATACACCTCTCCTCTCACTATAATCTGCTTTCTTACACCTCTACCAAATTTATCTAATTCTTTACTAAAATAATAATGGTCATTAAAATCTTCATTCTTACATTTTCTGCGACATAATTCTTCGAACTCATATAACTTTCTAATAAGACCTTTTTTTCTACCACTATTCCATACTAGATGTGTTTTATCAGAATCCATATATTTACGTACTCTTTTTATATGAGCATATATAAGATCGTCTATACCTCTAGCGTCAAAGTCGTAAGTATTAGAAGCCCCTGCTTTACCGTAATAGTAAAATCTAGTAATGTATACATATAACCTCTTAGGTAGGTTAAATAACCTATATAAAGGGTCAAAAAGGTCACTGTATAATAACCCTTTAAAGAAACCATGTTCCTCTATACACCATTTTAAATCTTCTAGTAATACTTGTATGTTACTTTTCATCTTCAGCACATTCCATATAGTGGTTCATTAAATAATATAATTTCCGACTTTGCTTATGTAGGTGGATAATATTTAGTAAATAATTTATTTCCTTCTTAGTTTCGGAAGTAAATTTTTGATATAAAGACCTGTTACTATTTGTTCCTATCAATCTCCACCCTTTATTATCTCTCTGTAGCTTTTCTAGCTTTTTAAGTTTTTCTACAGCTTCTTCATAACTCATTAACTTATTGTTCATCTTTAATCACCTTTTTATAACCGCATTTACATAAATGCATTACTCCGTCCTGTCTCCCTAATATTAATATATCTTTATTTAAACACATCGGACAAGTTGGTTTTACTTCATCCGTTACTTTCTTTAAATTATGGTGTTTCTCAACACTTTTTATTACCTTCTCTACAGGTACTCCATCTAATTCTTCATCTATATATTTATTAGTAATATTTCTATATGCTTCTAATGTCTTTATTTCTTGCTTTAACCTTTCATTTTCCTTTTCTAACCTCCTGATTCTGTTACGTAATCTATCGATTCTACTATCTTTTTCCTCTTTTCTTGGTAGCTTTTTCTGACTCATTTCTATCCTTTATCCACGCATCGTACTCTTTGCCTTTACCTTCTTCTTCCAAGGTATATAACATCATACAGTTTATTGCAACTGCCGTCAAGTGAGAAATATCACTTTCTTTGTCCACTTTCTCACCTTTTGCATAAGCCAATAAATGCCTCATAGCTGACGCATATAACCTAGATCTATCTAACCCTTCACCTTCTCTATAGTTATAATCAGAGTACTTACTAGCTCCGAATCCTAGACCTTCTCCCAATTCCTCCAAAAATCTTGGATTAATAAGATCCATTCTAGGTTTACCTTTATCTAGTTTCTTAGCCAAGTCTTAACTCCTTGTTAAAAATATATAACCAATCATCATCTTCTTTTATATGATCGTGAACCATATATTTAGCTAAATCAGTAGCTTTTACTTTAGTAATTATTTTATCTATATCTATAATATAATATGTAGTAAACCCTCTAAACTTTTGACCACCTATTGTTGACCTTATACCATGACCGTCCTTATTTATTAACATCAAGTGCTTAGATAAGTAATGGCTAAAATCTTCAGCCAAATAAATATAAGGGAACTGTGAATGTCTAACTTTTGTCATCTCATTCCTGAGTATTAAACTAGGAGTTTGATAAAAAGGTACTTTTATTTTTATATAACCGTTCATAGATTCTTCACAAAGTCATGATCTGGACCAAAGTAATCCTTAACCCATTTGTTTTTAGGTACAAACTTCAATAACCAATGATTCATGTCCTCTAATTGGAGCCATAATAGCATTCTAACGCTTTTATTACCTTTAGCAATAGTAGAGGCTGCGTTTAAATAAAACGCTATAGATTCAAAAATAGAAGCTTTCTTGCCACCCATTTTCTTGCAATAATAGACATCCCAAGGAGCTAATTTAAAAGCTAGTGGATATGCTTCTACAGCTTCCAATTCCCATACTGCATTTCTATGTCTATCTTTAAGATTATATAAAGTTTTAGCAGCATCAATAGTACTTTTTAATGTAAGCTCTCTTTTAAAATCCCTGTCAATATTACAGAAATTATAGTAACTTCTAGCTAGTTCATCATTATGAAGTAGACCTAAAGATACACAACCAATAGCCTCATCTTTACTAAATGGAGGGTATTTTTTATTAGGAAGTCTATCAATCATTAACGGAGTGTAACTTTTAGTACATTGCTGATATGTTCTATATATCTGATTATCGTCCACAGTATTAGGAGCTAGATATTTAGCATATGCTGTATAAGTCCATCCATTATTACTACTTGGTTCATTATTTACACATGGTTTATCATGGTACAATCCGTATTTACATTTATATTTACTCAATTTCTTTAATCCTTTTATAAAGTTCTTCTATTTGTTCTCTACCTACAATTTCTTCTAATTCTTTAACTTCCTCAGTATCTGGGATATTACCTCCAGATTCATGCATTTGATTAATTACTTTTTTACATAGCCTATAGAATAGTATAAAACTACCTATCTGGTATATGAAAAAAGCTAATACACCCCATAAAATACCTTCAATAATTGTCATTCAAAATCCTCCCAACCTTCATTAAGGTTTAATCTATCTTTCAGAGATTTAATCTCCTCTTCAGTTACTTTAGCTTCTGGTTTCTTCTTCGTCAACAAGTTTCTGAAAAAATCTCTAATACGGTATATAAGCCTCATAAATAAGTTGTGGTGGTATTTCTTTAATTCTGGACTATCAGCCATTAGTTTACTGTTAAAGTCCTTTAAAACAGCCAATGCGTTTGTCTCAGAAGGTGTTACAGCTAGTTCTGATAAAGTCAGTATTCTATCTCCGTACTGTACTGCCACATATGACTTTAATCCTTGGTCAAATGCCTCAATAAAGGTAACTTTAGTTCCTTTTGGAATAAAACCTTTATCTCCTTCTTTTCCAACATCACCAAGAAGTATTAGTTCTTCATTTTCTTTATACATCATAATCTCCATTATTTAGTTTAGCGATAAAAGAATTTAAGTAGTCTATATGGTCTAGCGATAGTTTATCATTAGCAGGATTAGGACAAGTACATTTATACTCAATACCTTTTTTAGACGCTAAGTACTCTGCTTGACAACATAGACTAGACATTTTCTCTTCATTTTGCCAATAGTTATCTTCCGGATTATCTTTAGCTTCCAAGTATTCTTCTAGTTCTATTTTAGCTCCTAATTTAGCTTTTTGTCGGTTTGAACCTTCTATAGCTCTCTTTTCAGACTTAGATAACCTGTCTTTATCTTGAGAGTCTTTTTCTTTATATTCTTTGTATTTGTAGTTTTTACCCATCTCCATACACCTTATCTGCTAATCCAAGCTCAATTGCTTGCTTTGGGTTTAAAATAGTATCAAAAGTTAACATATTTTGCAACTGTTTTCTTGTATATCTAGGCTTTTTTTCTTTGATTCTTTTTAGGTAAATATCCTCTGTTTTAGTTTCATCTTTTTCAGACCACTCTTTCCATCTTTTAATATCTTCTGGATGTTGTTCTGCATACTCTTCAGTACCTACGTGTATCATCATTCTTGAGTTAGGCAACATTACCCTTTCGTCTGCTGCCTGTAATATTACAGTAGCCATAGATTCGCATTTAGATTCTACTATCACTTTAACGTAGTTTTTAGATAATAATATCAGATCATATATACCCCAACCATAACTGACATGCCCTCCTTCTGAGCAAAACTTAATAGTTATTTCACCTGAAGTTTGTTCTAACATGTGCATATTTTTTGAGAACTTTTCAAAGGTAGTTTCATCTACAGAACCATGTACCCATATAATCCTCCTTCTCATATCTATATTCTCGTTATGAACTTGGCTTAATATATTGTCTTTACTCATCCTCTGGCTCCCAACTTCCTAGAATACATAAAGATTTCATTAATTCTACTTCTAGATTTTTAAAGTGTAGATTCAATTCTCTATTCATTACTTTTTCTTGTTTATTTCTGATAGCTTTAAGTTTTTCTATCAATTCCTTTTTCATATCACTTTTTTTCACTATTCCCCCTAGGCTTTAATTTATAATAAACAACAGTTCCTATAAATACTAGATTCAATCCATAATTTAAGATTAATGGTAAGTCACCTTTATATAGTACGTATGATAATGTAAATACCTCACCTAATGCCCATATTGTAAGAAATATACCATCTATACCATCGCTGTGACCGTCTTTAAAAGACCTCCAAGCAAGGGGAAGTGCGCATATAGCTAGTAAAATAGACCCTAGATAAGCGTTAAACGTAAAGATACTTTCCATCGTCTGATTCCTTTGAGTTTGGGTACATAAACCTAGCTAATTCTGTATTTTTAACAACAACTTTAATGTCATCTTTACTATATGAGTTTGAGGTAAAAACTCCATCAATCTCCCATTGCACTAAAAAAGATAAAGACTCACTTGGTGTTATTAAAATAACAGTACCTACAACATTAGGAGGTAACTGATAATCATCTCCAAAATAAACACTATTCTTTTTTAAAATAACTTTATCACCAACTTTAAATTCCATTAAAAATCCTTGATATAAATCCACTTATCAGTGTACTTTATAACTTCTTTTTCGTCAACCATAAATTTAGCTAATTCTGTATTTTTAATTCTTTTAAAATTAAACAAATCTTGTATCATTGCATCTATTTCTTCATCAGTAGGATAGTGAGTAGTTAATAATTGTCCACTCATTACTGTAAAGTACACTTGCGAAATTCTTCGGTCTGTAGGCTCGAATTCAAATTCTTCAAGCCTTTCAACCACTCTATTGTATACGTTCATTATCTAGTTCTTTTAAGTAAACTCTTTCTTTTATTTTTAGAAAGTAAATTATCACCATCTCTGTATTCTTTACCACAAGACTTACATTTATATCTTTGGTATTTTCCAGAATTAGTCATATGATAACCTGCTTTCTTAAATTCAGTACTGCCGCAAGTACATACGTTTTGCAGACTATCGTGATATACGTTAATATTAACAGAATTATCCCAAGGAGCTAACTTAGTGTAAAGTTCCTCTAAACTTAATACATCCATTCTGTTATAATCTTCCATTTCTTGCCAAGCTTCTTTGTTACCTGCCATACACTCTTTCCAAAGAGTAAAGCCACTAAATTTGGCATGTTTAGATTTTTTAAGATCACATAACTTGTCAGTCATATATTCTAATCTATTACTAGTAAACCCAAACTTTCTTTTAGCAATTTGTCTTGTATCAATATGTTGGAACGAGCTTGGTGGCTCAAAACCATTGATGATAAATCTAGCATTTAGTTTCTTTTCATCGAACTGTTTACCGTTCTGTGTAAGTACAATATCTGCCTCATCTAATAAGTCCCAAATACCCTTTAATAATTTCTTATCATCTTCGATGTTTTTAGCACCTCTTTGGTCTTGATAAAAGATTTCATCTTCACCTAACCATTTAGCACACCAACTTAGAATATACCAATCATTTTCAATCTGGTTAAGTCCTACGTTATTGTTCCATAAAGACCATACATAGCCTAATACTGGCGCAGTTTCAATATCAAACACTAACACTTTAGGTTTACCAATCTCACCACTTCTAGGTTCAATAAATAGCCTTTTAGCTTCTTTGAAACCTCCAATAAGGTTAATCTCTTCTTTGTTTAACCTTCCTTCAATGTCAGTATCTACAGCGACCCTAACATACTCATCTCTTTTCAGAGTAGTTGGGCATACATCCAATGTATCCGCAACTTGATCCATACTATCTATGAACCTCTGTTTAATTTGCTTTAGTTTGTTACTCATTTAGTTCTCCAATAGTTGCAGCTTAATCCCTAAGCCAATTACTAAACATATTTCGACTATAAACACGTTTTCTTGAGTTGTCAAATTAAAAAACACAGGAAGATTAAAAAAAGTACTCCTCTGCTCTCCTTTAATAGCTTTAACTTTCCTATTCCACTCGAAAGTAGGAAATAGCAAATACGCTTCAAAATTAATATCATTTGTTTTTTTACTTACCTTCAACTAATAACCAACCTTTATGTACTATATAATCATCTAACATGAATCTTGCTAATTCTGTATCTTTTACTGCTTTATAGTGACGATCACCTTCTTTTACTAAATAAACTTTACATCTATTACCTTGAGTATCACGACTAAAATACTGGTGACGTAATACAGCTTCAGGAACATCATGTATGCTATTATATTCCACTACTGGTACTCTGGATACTTCTGTAAATCCTACTTCAAAAAACCTAATAGAATTAGTTTCAAATATCTCATTACTATTAAATGTCTTATAGAACATCATTCTTTATCTCCATTTTTTATAAATAACAATTCACCTTTTTCTACTGAATCTGGGTACATAAATTTAGCTAATTCTGTATTTTTTACTGGAAAAATAACTTGGTTACTAAATAAACATAATTCATCTCTATATTCGTCTTGGTAATCTACAGTATAATATAGATCTCCTTTTTTATATACCGTAACTATATCTCCGTCATTTACTGAATGTTCTCTTATTAAAATTGCATCTTCATAGTTTGATGTAGGGTCTAAATTACAAATCATAACTTCATATGTTTTCACCTTAGGACTTCCTTAGCAATATACCCTGTAATTACAGCTCCTAGACTGAAACTAATAACATACCCAAAAGCACTCTTAATCTCTAAATCTGACAATTGATCTCTTGTCTTTCCTAGCTCTTTTTTATACACCGAATGCCTTAGTTCCATTAATTCTACAGTACCTTCTAATTTAGCTATTTTCAGGTCTTTTAGACGTAGTTCTTTCTTATTATTACTAGCGTCAATAAACTGCTTATCAGTCAATATAACGCCATCACAAGCCACTGTATCTTGAGCCTTAACCTTGGTAGGATAGTCGCAAGAAATGCTGTTAGAAGCGTATACAAGAGCTGCTAGAAGCAGTATTGGTTTTAGTATCTTAAATATCATATTAACTCCCTAGTCTATAAATAGTTTCGTTGAATGTATATTCTGAAAGTCCCTCTTCACTACTACATAAAGCGTCATCCAAGAATTTAATCCTATACTGAGGGTATATATGAAAATTACCTTCTTTTGATTTAATTGCGTGAAACATCTTCCATTCTGTTGGATCTCTACTAAGATCCTGATCCCCTATATGGTCTATACTAAAAAGATACTCTCCTTCTATAATCTCCTCGCTTTTTAACTTAACAGTACATGGCATATATAGTAATGTCTTAAACTGAATTAACTCTATATCTGAGCTTATAGTGTCCCACATTTGACAATCTATTAATTCTCTTTTCGGAGCATCTTCTTTAAAGCAGATAGCATTAGCAGGTAATCCTGTAAACAAGGCTCCTGTATCCAAAAGTACTTGAAACTGCATAGCTTGGTTAGATAATGACCTAGCTCCTATTAATCTGCCAAAAGTTTTACCATTATAAGATTTTGAATCTTTTTTATGGGTAAACTCATTTCTTACGTACACACCAAGAGGAGGTAAATTTATGTTACTCATTCCCACTCCTTCATACTATCATCAACATTATCGTACTTGTCTTTTAACTCTTCGTCAATCTTTTTTATTTGCTCTTTGTTTTCTTCAATTTTAGCGTCTAATTCCGGTGTTTCTGACTTTTGAAAAAAAGAAAGTAACCATTGTAGTAATCTTCTAATTATACTCATACCAATGCCCTATTTTGTCCTTATACAGCTTGTACTTTTTACCTTCTTCACAAGCATATCCTTTATACTCTCCATATTTGTATCTTAAGCTTAATTTAACTTTATAATAGTCATCAGTTTCGTATAATACTTTATGTATTTGTATGTATAAATCCGATTGGTCTATCGTATAGTTCTTTTTTGACTTTATCAATTTAAAATCCCTATAAATAAAAGTAATACACATAATCCTAGTACTGCAATAGTTGTTTGATATATTCTAATTTGATCATTAGCTTCTTTAAGTTTTTTCTCAGTCCTATCTAACATAACCAGTGCTTTATAATTAGCATCTTCAACCTCTTCAATCTCTAAATCAGCTCTCTTTACAATATTAGCTAGTTCATTCACTACTTGCTGATGTTTAAAGTCTTTTCTTGGTCTAAACTCTTTTTCTTTAATCCTGAACTCGCTTTCGTATTTCATAATATCTCCTTTTTATAATAGTCCATAAGTTTATTATATATTATCTGTTCTTTTTGAGGTAACATATTCAAAAAACCATCCTTTACTTCAACATCTGAATACATAAATTTAGCTAAATCAGTAGCTTTTACCTTAACTTCTGGTATTTTTAAGTACATATCCCATTGATGATTACTCCATGAATCTTCATGAATATCACCGTATGGTGTATATTCTAAAATATGTATAAAGTCTCCAGTTATACCATAAAAAATTACATAATTATCATTCCACAAAAATAACTTAAATAAATCAGATTCATCTAATATATCTTTATCTAACTTTTTCATCAATGAGAATCTCTCCAATTTTGCGCTACTTCAGGTGGAGCTTTCAAGTCTACAGAAAGCTTAACCGTTGTAGTCATTTTATTTTCCACTATTTCCTTAGCTCTGTCAAGATCTAAATTAGAAACATTTACAATAATTTGATCATGTACTGTTGCACATACATAACCATCAATATTTTTAACTATAAATTGCTTCATAATCGCTATCATAGCTCTATTTACAATACTAGCTGATAGTCCCTGAATTTGTACGTTTCTGGCATTATTTATACCGTTCTTATAGTCCATATAAAGATCACGTACTTGCTTTACTGCTTCCGCTTTACCTAATTTCTTTTCAAGCTTCTTTTCAAGCTTTTGGCGGTATTTAAAATTAAGAATTTTATCACCATGTTTAGCGTGTATCTCTTTGACCTTATCTAAGTGCCTAATACGACCAGTTTGAGTACTTACATATCCTTTATACTGTGCATCTCTTTTACTCTTTGCCATCCACTTCTTAAGCTCTGGAAAACCATTCAAATACCCATCATATAGCTTCTGAGCTTCTTCTTGCTCTACCCCTAGAGACTTAGCCAAGGCATAAGGAGACATACCATAAGGTACACCTAAACTATATGCCTTAGCCTTTTGCCTTAACGGAGCATTTAGCTTTTTAAGATAATTCTCCGCCTTCTTGTCTGCACTCACACCCTGTAGTTTCTCTGTTTGTATAGCAATTGTACTGTAAAAGTCGTGACCTTTTCGGAATATATTTCTTAATCCTTCATCGTTTGATACATGGGCAAATACATGAGGCTCTAATGACTCATAATCCGCATCAATAAAAGACCTTCCTTCTCCTGCAATAAAGAAAGACCTAATAGCGTTATTATACTCAAGAACTAAAGGTGATAACTCTCCCTCTTCTTTTGGTCTTGGTAATTGTTGAGCATCTGAGCTGTATCTGCCTGATAAAGTACCATGTTGCTTGTAATAGAAGTAATAACCTCCATCTATATTCTTTTCCAAGAATCTATCCATATATGCTGATTTTATTTTAATTAACTTGTTATAGTCGCTTAATTTACTAGCCCATTCGTGACCATTTTCCGATAACCATTGAATCATAGAGTCATCAAATTTAGGAGCACCTGATGGTGTTTTTGACAAAGGCTTTATGTTAAAATGATCAAATACTAACTCACCCATTTGCTTCTTTGAAGATATATTTATATATTCCCCATTAAAATCTTTCCATAGTTCAAATTGTACCTCACGCTCATCTTCTAAACATAAATTATAATCATCTTCTTCAAAAAACGACTTATATTCACTATCTGGTAAAGCTGCAATAGTTTTCTTTGTAATACTATACTTTCCACTTTTAGCTGATACTGGAAAAGGCAAATCTTTAACCTTTGCTAGTTTTTGTGCAAAATTACCTGTCTTTTTTGGTGGAAATTTAGCTGAACTTACAAAACACAGCCAATCGTGAAAATCGTCATTAGCCATAAGCTCATCAATAACTTCTTTATGTAGATTTTCAATGTCTTGCTCAATCTTATGTTTATAATATTGAATTTTCTCAATATCTAACTGTACTGGATTATCTTCCATAGTTATAGTAACTAGTTTGTACAAAGGCATTACCTCCTCATCATAGAAGAAAGACTCTAGACCTTCTCGTTCTAGCTTTTCTCTGAATAATAACGCTAATCTTAACGTCAAATCAGCATCCGCAGCAGCATAAACTCCCATAACGTCTAGATCAGCTTTATACATCTCATAACAAGCTTTAGTAGTACTTCCACCGTTTTTAGCTACATTTTCTTTTAACGCTATTTGCTCCTTATTAGCCTCAGATTCAACGTCTAAGCCTATCTCTTTTTGGTACTGTATAGCGCACCCCTTTAAGCTAAAATGCCCCTCTTCCTCAACTGTGTGCTTCATAAGCATAACATCTGCAAATAGAGCGTCTACAAGGTCAACTCCGAAGTAATATTTAGTAAATCTAACGTCAAAACTACCATTCCACATAAGTAGTTCTTTAGTCTTTAGAATGTTTAGAATATCAATCATTTTGTCGAAGCTGAATACTTCTACTAGCTTTTCTTTTTCTGTATCCCAAGTTAAATGTGGAATATAGTACGCTTCTCCTACTTCTCCTGAGAAAGAAAACCCAATAACCTTCTCTTTTTTCGGAGTAAGTCCAGTAGTCTCTATATCGTATGCAAATGTAGTATGTTTATTTAAGTGTGATATAGCTCTGACTAGTTGACTTGTATTTTTTACAACTGTTAATCTACGATTCATTATAACTCCACTATTAACCATTCTCCATCCTCTTTACCTTCTGGGTACATAAATCTTGCTAGTTCTGTGTTTTTTACTCTGTTTTCAGATAAACTTAGATTTGTTAACATATCAATAGGGAAAGGTTCGTCAAATTTAGTAAAATCCCCGCTACTGTCATATGCAGTTACTTTTATATAATCTTTTTTAATTTCATCAATAATCCAATAATAAGGATGTTCCTCTACGGTATTCTCTACAAGCTTACTACCAACTCTCCATAAATGCAAATTTCTCGGCTTACCTAAATTACTCACTTTTCCTCCAAAAATAAGAATAATGTTAAAACTGCTACGCTTAATATAAAACCTAGTTCATCATTTTCGTATAATCTATATATTGCTGATAGGCATACTACTATAAAGTAAATTTTATGCCTATTCGTCAAATACATCATCCTCTTCTTCATCCACTAACATTGCATATTTAGAATGGTGAAGAACATATACATTAGTAAGAAAATCTCTATCGTCATCAGTCAAATCAACATCAGCATGGTTTTTAAATACTATTCTTTCTATCCTCTCAGCTTCTTTACCATCTATATAGTACTGTATAGCTCTTAATTCGTCAACTAAAGAATCATCATCCAAATTTGCTACTTCTTGTTTAACTTCTTCTATATCTAGGAATATATCCGTATAGGTTAAGCTATCAAACAAATCAAACATCACAACCTCTCTTAATTTCAGACAAATACTCCGTATAGTGACTTTCTATACATTCATCATCCGGTAAGTATTCGTTAAAATACGACTTAGGACATCCATCTTTAAACTTATCATTATTGTGATAGTACTGATTACATTCACAATGACGGTATTCGTGAGCTATAAGAAGGATCTTCCTCTTCTCCGTTAAGAATAACCAGTGAATACCTACTATGTCAATCTCTTTATTAAAATAAGGTAAGACAAATGTACATTCTCCTAATAAAGTGTGCCTTTTTAAGTCTAATTCTATAAATCCTATTGAAAAATCCCTATCCCCTAATTTACCCTCAGTTACTTTGTAGACATACTCACGATACTTCTCCAATTCTGGAGTAGCTTTTTTGTGAGTATAATCCATCTTGATAAAGTTACTTGAGCACCCTAAATAAGTAACTGAGATGATAAGTCCTAAAATAACCCCTCTAATTATTTTAAAAATCATAATTATCCTTATCGGATTTTCTTAAATTGTCTTCCGCAAACAGTAATTGTAAATTAGTATGGCTGTTTAATTTGTAAATACCTTCTTCATTTTTAGCATATTTTAAAGGTTTTATATGATCTATATGAACTTCATCCCAAGGTATAAACTGCCTACCGATACCGTAATTCTCTTCAAATGTTGAACAAAGATGTTTATATAAACTTTCCCAATTACAACCTAATATATCTTGAGTTGTTTTCATTTTAGAACTATCTTTCTTTTTTAAGAAACCGTTAATCCTTCTTCTTATGTTATCTTTACATTTAAACAAAGGATCTTCCTTTCTTTTACGTTTATTTAGTTTTTTACGCTTTTCTAAATAGTTATCATTAAGTTCTTTTACTTTATCTGGGTTTTTAGCTCTATATTCCGCTGTACGTCTTTTTACCTCTTCTTTGTTTTCTTGGTAATATTTTTTAGCGTCTTTTAACCTTTTTTCTTTATTTTTTTGGTAAGATTTTTTTGAAACTTCATTTCTTTTTTCTTTATTTAAAGTTCTATATTCTTTATCATATATTTTTAAACAAGATTTACAAGTAGAAGTAAAACCGTCATTACTATTTTTATTTCTTCTCCAATTACTTGTATCTACAGATTTTTCCTCTTTACATGTATTACACTTTTTAATAGTCGTCATCTTCTGCGTCCTTTTTAGTATCCCTTAATACGGATAATGCAAACCTATCGTCATCATCCATTTCAGATATAGTTTGAGTCTGTCCATGCCAATTAAAATCTCTTTGGAACAGTGCTCCATTTCTATTTTTGACCACGTTCACAGAAAAGAATTTATCATTCTCTGGATTCTCTGAACTATAGCCCGGTCTGTGAGCTGTTAACATAGCTGTAACTGCCTGTGCAATCATTGAACTACCTTTAGCTGAATTATAGCTTAATAGCGGCTGATCTGGCTTAGAGCTAATTTTATTAGGCTGTAAAAGTACTACAACTACTCTACCTTCATTAGCAATCTCTCTTAACCCATTAATAGCTTCCGCACTACTAGCTGTAGGGTCTGTCTTGTCTGTTTGAATAAGCTCTAAATAGTCCACAAGTACTAAATCTAACTTATCGCCTAACTTATCCTCTTCCATACTAATAGATTTCTTAAGCTCTGAAATTGACATTCCTGACTTAAAGCTAAATGATACGTTTCCATAGTTATCTTTAAGAACCTTTCTAAACTCTTCAATTTTATGTTGATCTCTCTTTTTAAAGAACTCAAACATTTCCTCTTCGGTATATCCAGTATGTCTTTGTATTAGTTTCTGATAGACATTTAGTGAATACATATCCATCGAAGCAAAGAAGCAGTTTGATCCTGCTTTTGAACAGTTATTTAGTAATGTAATACCAAAAGAAGTCTTACCAATTCCCGGTCCGGCTAGTAGCCCAATTAAGTGACCTTTTCTAACTTTCAAAGCACTATCTAAACTTGGAATACCAAACTTCATAGTATACTTATCAATATCAGAAGCATACTGAACAAAATCATCAAATTTATCTTCAATTCTAACTACTTCACTAGCTACATCAGAATATTCCTTTCTAGGAATACCTAGTTCTTCAAAGTACTCTTGTAATTTAGTAGGAAAGTTATCTTCTGAGTAACTTCCACCATTCCAAGTAGGCTTATACACTTGTTCAACGATTTTCTCCCAAATTTCTTCTTTTGAGAACTTACCTTTACCATATCTGTCAGACTGTAAATCTGCGGCTGCTTTTAGAGCATAGTAACATTGCTCCTTTAAAAGACCTTTGTTCATTAAAGTAGCACCTAAAATCATAAGAGCATTACTTCTAGAACCATTAGGAAAGAATCCTTGAGAAATAGCTAGTTTCCAAGGCTGTAACTTGTATGGATTAGATAGGTAATCTACCCCTGAATCTAGCGTCAATTCATCCTCTTTTTTACGTTCTGTAATAGGCTCTGTAAGCTTCATAAATACCTCTGTAGGCTTTACTTTAACTGGCTTATCATAGGCATAAGAAGTAGTAGCTAAACCCTTTATATCGGCTATTTTAAGCGTCTGTAGCTCATCAAAACTTATAGGAGTCTTACGCAAACCAGTTTTCTTATGTAAACTACCTTCTAGGCGAATAATTCTGTTTGAATTGTAGATACTTGAGTCGAAAGAAGGCAGGTCGCCAGCTAACTTAATAGCCAACGACTTTGCCTCTTCTGGAGTAAAAGTTTCGGTTGTGTGAATCGAGATATGAAATCCCTTATTTCCCGATAGGCATATCTTCATTTGATTGGAGGATATATCATAATTAGATAGCCTATTCACAACCTCAATAGTATCTTTGCGAGATACTTCAATATCTTCGTTATCTAAATCGAAGTAGATTATATCTGTAGTAACGTCAGTAATTCCTGCTACTGAACCGTTCTTTTCAAATAATTTCTTATGTTCTTCATTATACTTAAAAGCTGATATATACGCTTCACCTTTTGTGTATTTGTCTAAATCAGTCCCTTCTTTAACCAATGTACCTTTGTCTCTTAAAGATGTACATACTCTGTAATAGCTATCAGCCATCATCCTATCCTCCTTGCTATAAATAAATCTCCAGTAAAATCATCTTGTATATCGTACATGAACTTTGCTAAATCTGTCAACTTTAATTTTGTATATTCAAATAAAAAATCTTGTAAATAAGTATAATACTTATTAGACTCTACTTTATAGTACATGTCACTTGTAAAAAATTCATATTCAGTAAACCTAGAAACTAAAGCCATTCCTGTAACTGCCGATACATCAACAAATTCAATCATAAAGTCGCTTACTATCCAAACTTCATTATCCAAATCTAAAGTAAATACTTCATATAAATTATCGAATAATATAAGTAAATCACCTTCAGTAGGCATATTTTTTGCCATTATAAATACCTTCTAAAACATAATCTGGGTATACCCTTCTACCATTAACTTCACTACAACCTATATGAAAAGTAATCTGATCATTATATTGTAAATGCTCTACATTCTTAGTACAAATATCTATCGGTTCCTTGTAATCTGGAGACTGAGATAGTGTTAAAAATACATATAGTAAAGTATCTAACATTATACATCAATCTCCAAATCATAATACCCTGCTAACCTTTCCATCTCTTCTCTAGCGTCCTCTTCTCCATTCTTCCATAGAAAATAGTAAACTACTACCAAAGGTATCATACAAGATGCTGCGTACTCTGTCACATTATCTCTGCTATAACCTTTCTTAGAGAAATACCTAAGTATATCCTTCTCTCTACGGCTATATAGTCGAATGGTTCCGCTAAGTTTCTTTTTCACCTATCCCCTAACTTTTTAAACTTACTCTTTTCATCAAAACTAACCTTAATAACTTCTGCTGAATCATACTCACCTCTGGTAGCTTTTTCAGCATATTCTTGAGCCGACTCCCTATCTGTAAATACAGCTAAAGGATATGATTCATAATTAACACATCCTTGTACTACATAACACTTCTTATTTTCCACGATGCCTTCTCTTGTGTTTATTTTTGACTCTAGTACGTTTACTCTTACCAATACTAGTAATTTTCTTTACAGATTTTAAGATGGTTTCTGCAAAACCTTTAGTTTTCTTTGCCACTGATTTCCTCCAATTTTGAAAGTTGTACTGATATGTTTGAAATAATTGTTTCTAATTTTAAATTATATTGTTGCAGAGCTTTATACTGCTCCTTTAGTTTTTCATGATCTTCATATAGTTTTTCACATTTATCTTGGTAAGTTTCCATATTTCAATACCTTATTATTGTTTAAACTTTTTTTTCTCCAGTAAAAATAGTTAAGAAGCGAGGAGTGGAGGAACTCCCCGCATAAGTTTGACTCTAGCTCTCCATTTTAACTTTAATAAATGATGAGGTAGGTGCGTTCCCTGATTTTAATTTTTCAATAGTAGCCTCTGCTTGAGCTTCTTTAATCCAACCTTGCTCAACTTTAAAAGCAAAATCATCTTCAATCTTTTGAATATTAGCAGCTTCAAGATACCCTGCTTCGTTAACTGGTACTTTTAGTACTTCAACTACTTTATCTCCATTAGTCTCATACTCTCTAGTTACCTGAATCTCTTTGATACTTGAATCAAAGCTTAAAAAAGGTCCATATTTACCTTTCTTGATACTACCCAATTGTACTGTTTTTTGTTTCTTCGCCATTTTCTGTCTCCTTATTTTGTTGTTGTAATTCGGCTAATACTTGAATTTCCCCTTGTAAATGTAGTCCATGCAATGCTACTAAATTCTTTACAAAGTTCTCTTCTTTTTTACTGTAAACTTTAATTCCGTCTGGGTAGTTAATAATAGCTTTTAATCCTCTTTCTAACTCAGACTTACTTAATTCTTTCATACTTGAGTTTAGTTTCTTTGTCAAGTCGTCAATACCTAATTCAATACCTCTCTGTAGATCTTCATAGGCTTGTTCGACTGTGTACCCATCATTATTCTTAGATGTCATCAAAATCTCCTTGTGGTTCTTCTTTCTTTTTACGTCTAAAGCTACTAGTACTAGGTTTAGCTTGTACTACTTTCTCTTTAGCTACTGGTTTACTAACTTCTTTCTTACCATGAGTATTAACTGCATCTGCATCTCTAGTATCATCAATTAAAAATAGCCCGTTTAAAGCATATTTTCTGGCATATGAGCTTGTTGAACCTGTCAATTGACTCGTATCCATACCTTTCTTATTAGAGTCCTCTCTAGCGTATGCTGAGTTGCTAATACTATGCTCCCCGTCTGAAATAGTAACTGTAGCTTTAACGTAAAATCTACCTTCACCTTCATAAGTAGCAAAGTGAACAATCTCATCATTAACTGTTAAAGTTAAATCCCCTAACAATGGTTTTACTGCCTCTAGAATATCCTCTTGGTTTCTGTAGTTATAGCCACCAAATTTGTTAAATTGGTTTTTTGGGGCTTTTAACTGCTGTTGGATTTTTGCAAGTCTTTTGTGAAATTCTTTACTCATTACTGCACCTTTTCCTCTTGTGTTTCCTTATATACACTTTCTAATCCATAAAAATTAGCAATTTTCTCTGCTAATCGTCTTTCAATACTTTTTAACAAGATACCTTCCTCTTGTGAGATTAAGTTACCGTCTTGTAACTTCTCTGTCAAGGCATTAATTTCAATAAGAGCCTTTTTTGCGATATTAAATTTAGGTAGTACTTCATTAGCTTTTTGAATTACACTACCATTCTCGTCAATACCTAGAATTTGTCTAGCTCTATCCTCAACATCCTCAGGACTTCTACCATTAACTCTAAGATTCTCAAGCCATTGTGCTTCCCTGATTCTTAATTCTGTGTCTTGTTGTTGTGCTTCTAGTTTTACTTTGTCAATTTTACTCATTTCCATGCCTCCTTATATTGCAATATGATTGTTCCCATTTGTACTCCTAAAAGTAAAAAGTTAATACTTGTACCTAAATTACCAAACAAGATTGCACACATACAAGTCAAGTTTAGTAATGTTAACATACCGTTCTTACTCATCTCCGTTATCTCCCTTAGTAGCTCTAGCGATTCTCTCAAGCTTATTCATAGCTACAAATCTAGCCATATGGTTTTGACTACCAGCATCTCTACTATCTACTTGAATATCAGCTACTACAGCTTCTCTAGTCTCTAAGTTAAACTTCAAAGTAACAAAACGATTACCTACTACAGCAACTCCCTCATAAGGCATATCCTCAGCTTTTTTATCTAAGTTAGTTTCCTTCTTAGTTTGCTTCTTAAGTAATTGTTTAATTTCTTTTAACAATGTCTTGTTCTCCGCAGCTTTGTTTGAATCTGTGTCAATCTGTAATAAATCATCTAAATTTTCCATTAAGTCTCCTTTTTCTTCATATCTTTTAAAACCTTATCATCAAACTTTTCGTGATGGCATATTGAATAGTACTCACATTTACGTCCAAAGAACATACAACCGCTTTGAAAATCAGGGTTAAACTGTTCTTCCTTGATATTATGCAGGGTATTTTCATAGTCGTCAAGTAAATTATCAGTAAAATCTTCATTTACTTTACCTTTCATAATAGTAATTCTAACTCTTGGCTCTCTTTTACGAATATTCTTCTCACATACTATATAAGCAATGTGTTTAAGTTCTTTATAGTACGCATATAAATGTAATTGGTCGGACTCTTCCAAGTCCTTATCCTTATAAGCCTTACTAGCTGTCTTGTTATCTACTACATATACAGTCTCAGGGTCATCTACAAAACTAGCTATAAAGTCAATTACACCGTCTATAGTGTCACCATCTTCGTTAGGTAGCTTCACTCTTTCCTGTATGCTATATACCTTATGAATTTGAGGCATAACCTCTTCTCTATATTTTTCAAGTATCATCAAACCTTTTCTTTTAAGGCTATACCAATTAATTCTGTTAAACATTTTAGTATCAGGTACAGTAATATCTGGCTTCTTATTCTTCATTTCTGCATGATACCATTCTACATGGGCATCGCAGTACTCTAAATCCTGCCCTAATTCCTCCAAATCTTCCTCTGTAAGCATTGTAGAGTCGTAGTCTGACTTAGTGTACTGGCATGAATGAAAAGATGGTATATGAACGTATTCTCCGTTATGGTGAGTATTTGTCATATATTTGATAAATGTTTCTTCTGGAGTAAGCTTCATCATCTTTTGCTCTGCTTCTGTATGATCGTCTTTCTTATCTAGCAGTAGCCTGTTTAATGCCTCATCAATAGCTACTCCAAAAAATAAAGCACTACCTAGAAATACACTTCTGTACTTATAGTTATAGTGAAAGTTATACCTAGCAGGACATTCATTATACTTATTACGTTTGGTATTACTTAGTTTTATTTTCGCCATGATATTCTCCAATTATATACTCCAAAACTAACTCTAAATACAGCTTCTCTAAAGTGATTATGAAACATAATACCATAATCCTTACTGTATTTTGTGCTTTTAGTTATTTTAAAACCCATCTATCACCTTCTCTATGTCCATTTGGATACATAAACGCTGCTAGTTCTGTATATTTTACTGATGCATATTCTACATATCCTCTTTCTACGAAATACTGCATATGATCTTTACTTACTGGATGTATATAATCCCCTTTTTTATAAGACCACAATAGGAACTCTCTTATTTCTGTTCTATTAGTACCTAGTACATAAGCTATTCTATCTACCTTAAATTTAGTTCCGCCATTAACTAAAATAGTACCTTCTTTAATATCTTCCATATTCTCTATAATCACTTTACCTCCAAATCTATCTTATAGTACTCACCAACTTCTGTCAACTCAATGTGTAAATCTTTCATATCTAACTGTTTTTTAAAGTCTCTATACTTCTCCTTAAAGTATATTGTACTTATACCTGCATTGAATAATCTACGCATACAACCTGAGCATGGAGATAAAGTACATACTACAAAACAATCTCTAGTTCTTATTCCATTTCTGGCGCAGTTAAGTATTATATTCTCTTCTGCATGAATCATATAAGGGTATTTATCAGGTCTTGTTACTGGTAAGTCTTTATCTCTACCTCCCCTTACAAAGCCGTTATATCCCTGTGCTATTACTTCCCCTCCATCTATCCTTACTAGTACTGCACCTACTTGTTTCTGAGCGTCTGGAGAGTTCTCAGCTATAACTTCTGCTTGTTTCATGTAATTTTGAAGTTTACTATATTTCAAGCCAATCTCCACATTCTGAAACCTTATTATTAGGATACATAAATCTAGCTAATTCAGTATTTTTTACTCTAGCAAGTTTTAAATTTGTAGCATATACAAAATATCCTGTATTAGTTGTTAATCTTCCAGATAGGTCATGTAGACCCCTTCCATTAATCTCCCAATCCACTCCTATAGGCGGAGAACCATCATCTATTGACACTATCACACCTCTAGTTCCTTCAGGTATATTATAATCAATACAAGTAACCGCTTCTACTCTATCTCCAACTTTTAATCCCATACTGGCTCTCTCTTATCCATATCCCAACGATCATTCAAATATAATTGGTAAGCTTCATACACATCGTCTATATGCTTATACGACACTCCTACGCTCTCATTTGCCGCACAATTAGGTTTCTCAGTCAACCCAAGGCTAGGTATTACCTTAGCTGCTTGGAGCTTTATATCGCTGTTTATGAACTTCTGAAAGGACTTATGTACTTTGCCTCTACGTTTCTTATACTCCATTGCTAAAGCTACCATATGATTCCACAGCCATTTCCAGTTTTCGTAACTGTGAGTAGCCCATTTAGTACTAGGATGATTCTTGTGAGTAGGTTTATATGGTGCTGTTCCACCATTTTGAACTACTGCTGTTGCAAGCATCTGACAAGATTCTAAGATCATTTTGTTAACTCTCTTAGTATCTAAGTACTGTGCTGATTTAATTGGGCTTGGGTCTGTGAAAAAAATGTTCATTCTACCTCCTACGATGATCTCCTAAACCATCATACCTGTGTCTAAAAATATCACTACAAACATTCTTAGCTTCTGTTGCGCTAATTCCGTTCTTCTCTACTAATCTTAACATACAACGCTCTGTCCTGTCTATAGCTGTGTAATTTTTACCACGTTTAACTGGATAGTCTGCGCAACTAGTTATTAATGCTAGTAGCCCTAATAAATACATACTGTAAGCAATTTTCATTTCTTCTCCTTTAAATACCTCTTCTTTAGTATTTCATAAATCATAGGGTATTCTTCAATTAATTTGTTATATATCCATATCGCCATTTCTTTCTTTTCCTCATTAGTCACTTCAACCCCTTACTATTTAACGTCTTTGTATGTTATCCTCCTAACAATGCTAGATACTGTAGTATGATGTACTCCGAACATTTCTCCTATTTCTCTGTAATTTTTCGTTTTAGCTAATTCTCTAACTTCTCTAACTTTTTCGTCAGATAATGCCCTTGTTTTACTTTTATATTTAAAATTAATATTCTGGGCAAATCTGTTTATAGTACCTTCACATACTCCATACATTTTAGCTATAGTTTTTTGTGTATACTTAGGCAATAGTTTCTTAATCTCAGTTTTTTGGTCATGTGTTAATTTTTCTTTTCTTCCGTTTCTTTTTGTAGGATTAAACTCTGGCGTAAAATTAAGATCAACTTTCTCAGCCTTAGCGTGTACTACTCCCTCACCTACATAGTAATTATCTCCTCTAGGTTCCTCTACTCTAAGCTCGTAAAATAAATCACTACCTCTACTTACTTCTTTAGTGCAAGCAACTGCATAGTGACCACAATTTAAACATATACCTTCTCTATCTACTTTAACCTTTCTATAAGTACCTGTAGCACTTGGATTCTTTTCCCTACAAGTACAGTAATAAAATGCCATTATCTACCTCCTTTATATCTGTGTTTATCTAGCTCGTTTATAGCCTCTAATAGCTCGCCTGTGACGTTTCTTAACTCTTCCTCATACTCTTTTATCTCTTTTCTATGGGCCTCTCTCATGGCCTCTATTTGCTCCAAATACCTATGCGTAAATGCCCATGATATTATTGTCGCTAGTAGAATTAATGTTAATAACCAGTTCATTACTCCCCCTCCGGTAAATGTATTGTTTGACCTACTGGAGACTTATAGCTTGGATTACCTGCGATTACCCACA
>Ga0070751_1000229_pt1 | contig 39055 bp, 40 predicted proteins | sample VirMetDEL_Aug_28_FD_78514 | JGI IMG/M metagenome (GOLD analysis project Ga0070751, IMG submission 78514) | Aqueous microbial communities from the Delaware River and Bay under freshwater to marine salinity gradient to study organic matter... | ecosystem: Environmental > Aquatic > Marine > Coastal...
CAAAGTTTTGAAGAATTTAGTAGTAGTGTGGGTCCAACAGACCTTATGCTGTATGCTGGTATAGGATTAGTAGTATGGGTTTTGTTTAAGGATAAACTTAGTCCAGTTCAATCTATACTAGGTTCTTTAGTCCAAAATATACAAAATTATTTTAATCAATCAAAAAGTCCGACAGTATACGTTCCTGCTGCTACTAATAGTAGTGTGGAGCAGGTATTGGCTGATGTTTTGGTAGAAAACAAGGAAACAGACTTATTCTTTAAATTGGTCGTTTCATGGAAAGAGACTAGAGATTTAGCTCTAGAATGCGGCTGCAATAAAGCTGTAGAAGTGGCAGACACCATGTTTCCATACTTAAGCCCAAATGTGTGCGGAAAGGAACAAAAGAATGTTGAACTCTAAAGTAGTATTATTCATAGCTGGTGTTTTAATTTTTGTTGGGATTTTCAAACCCAATCTATCTTTTATTGTTCCAAATAAAACCGTAGATGTTATTGTTAATCCTGATTTGGAAGTAAGTAGACCCATTGATGAAGTTTTGTTAGAAAAAGCCCAAGCTGTTACAAAAGCTTTTGATGGTAGTGCATTCGATAGAAATAAAGATGGTCAAAGATTAGCTTTGTTATATCTTGATTTAGCTACTTTAATCGAACTAGATGGAGAACAAGAAGTAGTTAAAACAACAGAAGAAATTCGCCAAGCCAATTCTTTATCTGGTACTATGTTAAGACTAAACCTAAAAGGAACATATCCCGGATTATCCGATGCTGCTAATGATTTATTAGTGTCTCAGATAGGCGAAGATATTGTTCCATTAGATAGCAATCTAAGAGCAAAAGCAGTTGATGCTTTTAGAGCTTTAGCCTGGGCATGTTTCGAAGGTTCCAAATAAGGTAAATTATTATGCCAAGATTTAGCCCATCAGATTTATATAACAATTATAGAAAAGGATTTTCTGGGTGTTTATGGGAAGAACATGTATATGAACAATTATTAAAAAATTCTAAATATGCATATTTCAAAGAGGGTGCCAGAAAAATTAAAAATAGTGGAAAGGGCAAACTTAGCACACCTTACAAAAGCGTGTTAAAATTTGATAAGAATCCATATAATGAAAGACAAACTACTGGAGATTGTGTGTCCCACGGAACACGTAATGCTTGTGATGTTTCGCGAGCGGTAGAAATAGATGTGCATCGTGATAGAGAAGCTTGGTTAGCACGAGGTGCTACAGAGGCTATCTATGGCGCTAGAGGCCACGGCGGTCAGGGAATGAGTTGTGCAAGAGCTGCTACCTTTGTGAGTGAAACTGGTGGCATACTAGTTAGAAAAAATTATGAGGGAGTTGCTAACTTTAGTAAGTATAATGGCAACATGGGTGCTAGATGGGGATCTAGAGGCTTGCCTGACAATGTTATCGACGTTGCCAATGATCATCAAATTAAAACAGTTAGTTTAGTTAGAACTGTTGAAGAGGCTAGAGATGCTCTTGCCAATGGCTATGGATTAGCAGTATGTTCTAGTTATGGTTTTAGCAATAAAAGAGATAAAAATGGTTTTGCTAGAGTAAGCGGAAATTGGGCTCATTGTATGGCCTGGATAGCATGTGATGATACTGGAAGTGAACCGGCATTTTTGGTACAAAATAGTTGGGGCAAGTGGAACGATGGTGGTCATCCAGAGTGGGGTAAGATTCCAGACGGATCGTTTTTAATTCATGCCGATGCGGCAGCAGGGATGCTTAAACAGAACGGCTCTTATGCGTTTAGTCAGTTTGACGGTTTCCCTGTACAAAAACTACCCGATTATGGTTTTGAGGACTATTTATGAAATTCTTAGATAAAGTTGCTCTTAACAGATTAATTAGTATAATTGCTAATTTTATTTTGGGCATATTAAAAATATTTGCTCCAAAATCTGTGGACGATATAGAAGTACCTAAGCCAAGACGCAGAATATTTCCGTGGTTATGGAGAGAATCAGATGACTAAGTTTGTTTCATTGCTACTGACAGTATCTGTATTAATAACTGCTACTGATTATGGTTATAATGGCTCAACTACAGGGGCAGTAACTTTAGTTGGTGGCATAATTAAAGCTAGTCATATAGATAAAGAAAAAAAATATCCAAGAAAAGATTGTCCTGTTTGCAAAGGCAAAGGTTGGTATATAAGTGGCGACGGTATCAAAAAAGTAGATTGTGGATATTGTGAGCCAGAAGCAACCTCATTAGACGAAGAATGTAAAACAGAGGTATCCAAAAAATGAATGAAAAATTAAAAGATATAGCAAGAAAAATTTTAAGAATAGCCGATATTCCAGAAGAAGAAAATTTCGGCAGTATTATCGCAATTTTAATGATTATTAGCATAACTATCACTTTAATTAGAGTTATCCAAGAATGTAACAAAAATAAAGTGTCTGAAAATATGACATCAAAAGATATTTACAATTTATATGGTCAAGAAATTAGATCATATAGCTTGCGTCGTGGTTGGTTTACAAAATTACGAATCAAAAAGATTTTGCGTAGAAAAATGTCTAAAGAGCAATACAACAAATATAGCTTAAAACTTGTTAATGCTATTTTAGATGTAGGAGAAAACCTCAAGGATGATGAAGTCATTACCTTAACGGAGGCAGCCAATGTTTAGTTTATTAATATGGTGTGTATATGGTTTATTTGTAGGAAGTATAGCTAAGGCAATAGTTCCTGGTGAAGAGCGTATGGGATTTTTCCAGACTGTCGCTATTGGCGTTGCTGGTTCCTATGCTGGTGGCGCCGTTCTATATTTATTAGGAAGTTATGATAGCATAAGTCCTTCTGGTATTTTAATGGGCATAGCCGGTGGTGTGCTTAGTTTAGTTGTATATAACAAACTAACAAATCAGTCTTGACACAACCGGTCGTCTTGCTATAATACTAATTATGGAACGACCAGAATGGACAGATTATTTTTTAGGACTGGCTAAAGTTGTATCACAACGTAGCCATGATTCTCAAACCCAGCACGGATGTGTAATAACAGACCGCAATAATAGAATTCTGGGTTTAGGATATAATGGATTCCCACGAGGTCTTAGCGACGAAAACTTACCAGATATAAGACCACATAAATATCCGTGGATGATACATGCCGAACGTAATGCTTTATCGAATTGTACACTGAGACCAGAAAATGGAATAGCGTATATCACAGGACAATGTTGCAATGACTGTATAATGGCCTTATGGCAAGAAGGAGTAACAGAAGTCATTATGTTTGATGGTCATGGTACACACCAATTTGATGAAAAAGCTAGAAAAATATTTGATACTTTCGTTAGTATGAGTGGAATAAATATACAATATGTTAAACCAAATCTTTCATGGCTGAAACAATTGTGTGGTGTAATATGATATACATAACAAGTTTTTATTTAGCGTTAATGATTTATATCTACAATAGTATTGCCGGAAATTTACATATGCTGAACATTTCTTTTCATGCTGTGGTAATACTAGGTCTCATAAACATTTTAAATAGGAGATAAGATGTCTGCACTTCAAGAGCTTCAAAATTATACATTTGTTAGTAAGTATGCGAGATGGTTGGAAACAAAAAATAGAAGAGAAACATGGAAAGAAGCTGTTGAGCGCGTTAAAAATATGATGCATACTATGTATGCCGATAAAAATATCTCAGAAGATATTGATTGGGCATATGACATGATGTATAAGAAAAAAGTTCTTGGCAGTCAAAGAGGTTTACAGTTTGGCGGCGAACCTATTTTAAAACGTCATGCAAAAATTTATAACTGTACAAGTTCTTATTGCGATAGATTAAGATTTTTTCAAGAATGTTTTTGGTTATTGCTGTGTGGCAGTGGTACAGGATTTAGTGTTCAAAAACATCATGTCGCCAAGCTTCCTAATCTATCTCAAAAAACAAAAGATAAAGATAAAGGAGTAAAGTATGTAATTGAAGATAGTATTGAGGGGTGGGCGGATGCTTTAGGAGTATTATTAAGTTCATACTTTATTAAACCAGCAGAAGCTAAGTTTAAAACATATCAAGATCAATATATTATATTCGATTACTCTGAAATTAGACCTCAAGGTTCTTCTTTAAGTTCTGGTGTTGGTAAAGCTCCTGGTTTTGAGCCTTTAGCTAAAGGACTGGAAAAAATACGTTCTCTATTGGATCGTTGCATAGCAAACGGTCAAAAGAAATTGCGACCAATTGATGCATATGATATTGTTATGCATAGTAGTGATGCCGTGTTAAGTGGTGGTGTTAGAAGGTCTGCTAGTTTAGCATTATTTAGTGCTGATGATGAAGAAATGGCAAAAGCTAAAACTGGCAATTGGTATATTGATAATCCTCAAAGAGCAAGAAGTAATAACTCAGCACTCTTATTGAAGGACGAAACCACTCTAGAACAGTTCGAAAAACTCATGGAAAGCGTTAAAGAGTTCGGAGAGCCTGGGTTTATTTGGAGTGACTCAACAGAGATGACTTTTAATCCTTGCGTAGAAGTAGGCATGTGGCCTGTTGATGAAGAAACAAACGAAAGTGGATGGCAAGGTTGTAATTTATCAACCATAAATTGTTCTTCTATTGAAGATGAAAATGATTTTTATGAAAGATGCAAAGCCGCAGCTATTATTGGAACTTTACAAGCTGGTTTTACTAAACTAGATTATCTTGGAGAGATAAGTTGCAAAATTTTTGCTAGAGAGGCTTTGTTGGGTGTTTCGTTAACCGGCATTATGGAAAAACACGATTTGGTTTTATCTGAAAAAGTACTAAAAGCTGGTGCTAAAGTTGCGGTAGATACTAATAAGCAATTATCTAAAAAGATTGGTATTAATCAGGCTGCTAGGGTGACCTGTTTAAAACCAGAAGGTACTAGCAGTAGTATGCTTGGTACTAGTTCTGGTATCCACCCACATCACGCTAAACGCTATATCAGGCACGTACAGGCCAACATTTTAGAAGCACCATATCAACACTTCAGGGGTTATAACCCACAAGCCTGTGAAAAATCTAGTTGGTCTGCAAATAATACTGATGAAGTAATTAAGTTTCCAATTGAAGTGCCAGATGGTGCAAAAACTAAAAATCAATTACCAGCAGTCGATATGTTAGCAATCGTTAAAGATGCTCAAAAAAATTGGGTAAATGCTGGAAAAAATAAAAACTTATGTACTCAAGATTATTTAAGTCATAATGTTAGCAACACCGTTACTGTTAAACCAGATGAATGGCATGCTGTTACCAAATATATCTATGACAATCGCAAATATTTTGCTGGTATTAGTTTAATTCCACAAAGCGGAGACAAAGATTATCCACAAGCACCATTTACTACTGTTTATACAAGTAGAGAAATTGTAAAAGAATACGGCGATGCTGCTTTATGGTGTTCTGGCCTAATAGAATTAGCATTAAATGCTTTTGATAGAAATCTCTGGGCAGCTTGTGACTATGTAACTTTTGATCAAGCAAAACCAGAAGACAATGAGTTAAAGCTTAAATTTATTATGAAGATGAAAAATTTTGCTGGCAAATATTTTGATGGAGATGTTAGACGTTTAACATATTGTATGAAAGATGTCTATAATTGGAAAGTTTATTGTGATTTATTCAACAGTTATAAAAAGGTTGATTATACACAACTGGTGGAAACAGAGGATAACACTGCAGGAATAGAGGAAGTTAGTTGTGCTGGTGGCGCATGTCTAATTTAACTTTATTTCGAAAGGTATGAAATTTGAGAAAAAACAAAAAGAAAAGGGTGCTAGATGCTACCAATCCATTGACAGTTCATCCAGCATATAAAAATAGATTAAAACCAAGAACCCCTAACCAACATGATTTTATAAGAACTATAGCAGAAAACACCATCACTTTTTGTCAAGGTGTAGCCGGTAGTGGTAAAACACATATCGCTATTGGTATGGCTTTGGAATATTTATTAGAAGACAAAGTAGAAAAAATAATCATAACCAGACCAGTTGTAGAATCTGGAGAACGACTTGGTTTTCTTCCCGGCACAGCAGAAGAAAAATTACACCCTTATCTTCTTCCTATTTTAGATGAAATCTCTTATTTTATTCCGATGAGTCAATATGGTACTCTTAAAAACCAACATAAAATCGATGTTGTGCCATTAGGTTTAATGAGAGGTCGTAATTTTCATAATGCTTTTATTGTGGCAGATGAGTGTCAGAATGCTTCTTATGATCAACTTAAGATGCTATTGACACGCATTGGCCATGACAGTAAAATGGTTTTAACTGGCGATACCAGTCAGTCAGATTTATATAAGAATATGCGTGGTGGTTTTTTAAAGCTGATTGATGGATTGAACGATATAGATGGAGTAGGTATTTCACGCTTATTAAATTCTGATATTGTTAGAAATCCCATTATTGGCAAAATCTTGTTGCGTTTAGAACAAGTAGAATATGAAAAAGAAAAATTCTAGATGTTTATTATTAAATGCTGACTTCACACCCTTATCTATAATACCTTGGAAAAGGGCTGTGATCTGGCATGTAAAATACGAGAACAATTTATCTTATGGAATCGATATTATAGATTTTTACAAAAACGATTGTATTGTAGGCACTAACAATAGAAAATATCCTATACCAGCCGTAGCTAGAACCAAAAGGTTTTTTAAGTGTTACAAACAGCAGCTTACTTTTTCTAGAAAAAATATCTTTATAAGAGACAATTATACATGTCAATATTGTGGCAATAAATATTTATCAAACCAGCTAACATATGATCATGTTATTCCAAAATCAAAATGGAATTATAACACTGGATCTCCTACAAATTGGACCAATATAGTTACTTCTTGTAGTAGTTGCAATCGAAAAAAAGGAGACAGAACGCCAGAACAAGCCAATATGGAGCTAATTAATTATCCAATAGTGCCAAAAAAAGATTTCAAGTACTTGCACATATCGCACCTTTTGTCTAAGATAATACATGTTCCAGAAGAATGGGAACTGTATTTGCCCCCATCGTACCAAATTAAATAATGCCAACATACACCTACTATTGTTTTAATTGTGATGAACAATTTGAAATATTTTGTCACTTTTCCGAATATAAAGAAACTTACAAATGTCCTGTTTGTAAAAAAACAAAAGATGTCAACAGATTATATTGTGCTGATGTTCAAACACAATTTGTTTCGGTAAAAAAATCTGATAATGAACTGAAAACCATAGGAGATTTGGCTCAACGCAATTCAGAAAAAATGAGCGAAGATGAAAAATCAGCGCTTTACATGAAACATAATGATTATAAAGAGAATAAAGAAGAAAGCAAACCACTGCCAAATGGCGTTAGTAGAATTAAAAAACCGCCCAAAGTGCGGTGGCCAGGAGCGTCAAAAAGAAAAAGAAGGAAATTACTATGAAACCAGAAAACTGTATTTTTACACAAGACTTAGAAAAAGAACAAAAGGAAAACTCTGACACATATATAGAGTACTATACTTTATTAGGGAATCACGATTATATAGACACCAATAATAAACCTTGCAGCAAAGAAGAAAACAAAAATACTTTAGCCAAATGTGTTATTCGCAATGGATCAAAAAAATTCTATATAAAAACAGGAGCTTATGGCAGAATTTTCAATCCTATGGGAATGTTCAGCGAAGGAAAGAGCGATAAGTTTATTTCCAAAATAGGCAAAAAAGAATTCGAATTTAAGCAAGTAAATCAAAAAATATTTGATATGTATCTAAATTTTCTATCTACTAAAAACTTAGCATGGTTAAATAATGCTGAAAGGGAGATGATATAATGGTTAAAAAGAAGAAAACAAAAGAAACAGAGTACGCCGTTAAATATCTGCATGATACCATAAAAATGTCTGCTACAGATATTGCTTTAGAATTGGGGCTTGAAAAAGCTGTGGTCGATGGTATAATAAACACACCAAAAGAGGAAAAACCTCGCAAGGTTAGCAAAAGCCAAAACCTGATGGTAAGACACACAGCTTCTAAAAAAACAAACAACGTAAGCGTTATGACAGAATCTGCATCACAACTAAATGATGAACTATCAAAGAAATTTCCTAATACAAAATCTAGAACTAGTAGGGGTTCGATCTTTAAACCAAATGGCTGACAAAAAATACATATCTAAATATTCTAATGGCAAAGAAGTAAGCGCAGCTCAGTATATTACTGAAATAATATGCGAAAATAAAGCCAAAAAAGATAACCTAGATCTACATTATAGATTTTGGGTTAATAAAGAATGGGCAACTTTTTATAGAAATCAGATAGCCTCTGCACACAAGCTAATAAAAAAATATAATGACAAAGCTATTGTAAGAGCGTTGAAAAATCCTAAAGCTTCAAAAATATTTTCTCTGCGAGCACCATATCTAATACCTATCATAGAACAAGAACAAAAAAAGCTTGATGCTGAGAATAAAGAAATTACATTGGATCTCAATAGGCCCAAAGAAGTTAAGTTTGGCACCAATAAACAAAAACCAAAAAATATTTTTTCAAAATTAAAGGATATAGACGATGAGCGTTAAAGACGATGTTAAAAAAGCATTTGGTCAAGATATTATCTTAAACGGCAGCGCTGTTATGGATCGCAAATCTGTTATTATTCCTGTAAGTCCATCCTTAGACATAATACTAAATGGTGGTATTCCAGAAGGTAGTTTTGTTGTATTTACTGGACAACCCAAATGTGGTAAAACTATAACATCTCTTGATTTCGCCTCTACTGCACAAAAACCGGAATATCAGGGCGATCTAAAAGAACCACGAGAAGTGTATTATCTAAATATCGAAGGTAGATTGAAAAAGAGAGATATAGAAGGAATACCTAATTTAGACCTATCTAGATTCCATGTTATCGGTAGTCAGCAGGGTAAAATTTTACATGCGGAAGAATATTTGCAAATTGGTGAAAAAATTATTAATGAAATCCCAGGATCTGTAGTTATTATTGATTCGTATTCAGCATTATGCACAGAAGCTGAAATCACTAGCGATATGAATAAAATGCAACGAGCAGATGGTGCTAAATTACTAGCTAAATTTTGCAGAAAGGTTGCCAACGTGATTCCTGTTAATAAAAATATAGTTATAGGAATTACGCATTTAATGGGTAATCCTACCGGATACGGCGCTGAATTTAAAGAAAAAAGTGGACAAGCAATAGCATATCAGACAGATATTAAACTAAGAGCCAAAAGCTTTAAGCCTTGGACTGTTGGTACAGATAATACTCAAATAGGCCAAGAAATTAATTGGCAAGTTGTGGTGTCTGCTTTAGGTTCTCCAGGCGCTAGCATTACAAGCTATTTACGATATGGTGACGGAATAGATAAATATATGGAAGCCATATGTTTAGCATCTGATATAGGTTTGATTAATAAGGGTGGAGCTTGGTATACCATGACCTCATTACCAGATAAGCCTAAATTTCAGGGTACAGAAAAGGTTAGAAATTTTCTTTTAGAAAATCCCCAAGCATACGAAGATTTGGTCAAAGCAATTAAAGAAACAATGGGCATAAAATGCTGATTACCGATCTTGATGGAGTTTCTCATAAATGGAACTTGACAGGCAACATGGCTCGTGGTAAAATTGCCAACAAGTCGAGTTTTCATATAAAAGCTCGAAATCTCATAACCTCTCACTACCCAACACTCCAAATTCTTGAAGAAGTACCTATTCCCTTAAAAAAAGGAGATACTTTATATTTAGACTTTTACCTACCACTGAAAAAACTTTGTATAGAAGTTCATGGAGAACAACACTATAAATTTGTTGGTTTTTACCATGGTAATATGCTGAATTTTTTAAAGTCTAAAAAACGAGATGTCGAAAAACAAGAATGGTGCGAACTCAACGGTATTACACATATAGTTTTCCCTCATTTTGAAGATGAGAACCAATGGACAGAAAGATTAAATAATGCATAAATCCTCTAAAGACGAAGTTAAATACTGGGATGATATCCTAGATGAATACGAAAAATCTATTGGTATGCCCAACTACGACAAAGATGCATTACCAGAAAGTGAACTAAATGAATACTTGACAATGAACAGAGATGTGTTAGAAAAGTTGAATCCAGAGGATTGTGCTCAAATTTCCTATAGGCTTGGCCAATTTTCTTTTCATATACAAAGAACGATTAATAGAGAACTAGCCAGGTATAATTGGGCAGATGAGATGGTCAAGGAAACTATAGCTGATGAGATTAATAATTATAAAGGTTATGGGTATTTAGAAAAGTCTGGTCAAGCAATTAAACATAATGACAGAGCACAAGCCTTGAACAATATTAAAAAATTTGCTAAACAAAGATCTGATAGGTTGTCTTATTTAGCTAATGGCATAAAAAATTTATCAGACATATTATTATCTATACAAAGAAATAAGGTGAAACATGGGTCTTGATAAAGATGATATTAAACAATTAATAGCTATATTACAAAAGGGATTATCTGAAGATGAACCAGAAGATTTTCCTGTTGAAGAAATAAAGCCTAGACCAAAAATCAAAAAGACAATTTCTAAGAATAAATTCGATGTAATGCCTGAAGCAAAAATGCATAAAGAAGATACAGAAATAGATAGAAGGCTTAATGTGCAACCTCCTACAGATAGGTCTAGAACTTATAAAACTGTAAGAGTTAGGTGTAGGGTTTGTGGAAAAAATGAAGAAGTTAATCCGTCTCTAGTTGAGTCTATAGAAAGATATAAATGCAACAAATGCTCGACTTCATCAGGGTGAAAAATGATATTGTGTGATCCGGCCTCCGAAAGAGCTGTTCTTGCTGGTATATGTCGTTACGGAGAAGATGCGTATTTAGATGTAGCGGACATTATTCAAGAGTCTTCTTTCACTATAGATAGCAATAGTATTATTTATAAGTGTTTAAAGTCTTTGTGTGAAAATGAACAGAAACCATCTATCGATGTTGCATCAATTTACGCTGCCGCACAAGATGTTGGCGTAGCAAATATTTTTGCTAAAAAAGAAGAAGCACAACATCTTAAGGCTATAATAGACTTTCCTGTTAGTTTAGAAAATGTTCGTAAATTTGCTGCAAAAATAAGAAAACTGGAAATTGCTAGATTATTACGAAAACAATTAGAACAAGCTGGAGATAAGTTATTAGAAATTAATGGAAATGAACCAGTAGCATCTATCTTAGGTGTTGCCGAAGATGCCGTATTTAACTTCTCTTCTTTGCTTAACGATACCGATAATCATCCAATCACTATCGGTAAAGATATAGATGAATATATTCAAAGTTTACAAGATAATAAAGTTGATCAAATAGGTATACCCACTGGATTTCCGATTTATGATCAGTCTATAGGAGGCGGTCTTAGAAAAGGGACAGTTAATGTTATTGCGGCCAGACCAAAAACTGGTAAAACTCTTTTATCAGACAATATAGGATTTCATATAGCACATAAACATGGTATTCCTGTATTGAACATGGACACAGAAATGAATACTGTTGATCATATCAATAGAGTTTTGGCTATGATGACAGAAGTAGAAATTAATGCCATAGAAACAGGCAAATTTGCAGAATCAGCAGATAAAAAAACAAAAATCCTAAAAGCCGCAGAAGAATTAAAATCCACAAAACTGTTTTATAAGAGTATTGCTGGCAAGCCTTTTGAAGAACAGTTAGCTATTATGCGAAGGTGGATATTGAAAGAGGTAGGATTAAATGATGATGGCACAGCCAAACAGTGTGTGATATTTTATGATTATTTAAAACTTATGGACAGTCAGGGAATGAGTCAAGATTTAAAAGAATATCAGGTTCTAGGATTCATGATGACTAGTTTGCATAATTTTGCTGTTAGATATCAAGTTCCTATTGTGGCATTTATTCAGCTTAATCGCGATGGTATCACAAAAGAAAGTACGGATACTGCTAGCGGTTCGGACCGAATTATATGGCTATGTAGTAACTTTAGTATATTCAAAAGAAAAACAGATGAAGAAATAGCTGAAGATGGCCCAACTAATGGCAATCGTAAGCTATTGCCTTTGGTTAGTCGCCACGGCGGCGGTTTAGATGATAACGATTACATTAATTGTCACATGAAAGGATGGTGCGCTAAAATATCTGAAGGTAAAACTAGATTAGAAATTATGAATAATGTTCAAAATTCAGACGAAGGATTTATTGTAGATGACGAAACAAATAACTATGAACAACAAATACCGTTCAATTGATCAAGCTAAACTTAAAGTTTTGTGCGACGATCTTTGTGACAGCATAGAAACACTACTTGATACATTTGGTTTAGATTACAAAATGAATTCAAAAATGATATCTATGAGCTGCCCAATACACGGAGGAGATAACGAATCTGCTTTAAATATTTATCCTGATGGAGATAACTATAGAGGCAATTGGAAATGCAGAACTCATAATTGTGAACAGGAATTCAAAGCTTCAATCATCGGTTTTGTAAGAGGAATCATTTCCAGACAAAAATATAACTGGGAAAAACCTGGAGACAAAAGTTGTTCATTTAATGAGGCTCTAGAATATGTTCAAGCTTTTTTAAATAAAGACTTAAGCAGTATAAAAATCTCCAAAGGAGAAAGAGAAAAAAAGAATTTTACTAATATTATCAATTATATCAGTTTAAAAGCCGAACAATCAAAAACACAGATTACCAGAGGACATATTATCAAGTCCATACAGATTCCTGCGCAATATTATTTGGATCGTAATTATTCAGAAGAAACTCTTAAAAAATACGATGTAGGACTATGTACCAATCCTAGAAAACCTATGCATAATAGAGTAGTTGTACCCGTTTATGACAATGAATATAAATATATGGTTGGTTGTAGCGGCAGAAGTATATTTGAGAAATGTAATAAATGTTCACATTATCATAATCCTAAAGAATCTTGTCCATCAGATGATAAAAAATGGTTATATTCTAAATGGAAACATAGCTCCGATTTTAAGAGTCAAAACTATCTTTACAACTTTTGGTTTGCCAAAGATCATATATACGAAACAGGACTAGCTATTATAGTAGAAAGTCCTGGCAATGTATGGAGACTGGAAGAAAATGGTATACATAATAGCGTAGCGATGTTCGGCTCGTCTTTAAGCGACAGACAAAAAATTCTTTTAGATTCATCTGGAGCTATGACTCTTATTTTATTAACAGATAACGACGAAGCTGGACAAAAAGCAGCAGAACAAATCAAAAAGAAATGTCAAAATACATATAGAATATTCAATCCAACAATATCAAAAAACGATGTTGCAGATATGACATCCGAAGAAATTAAAAAAGAAATAAAAGAATATATACAGAGGGTTGTATGAAAAAAATAGTGGCTTTTGCTGGTAGAAAACAGTCTGGTAAAACAACATGTTCAGAATTTGTTGCTAAATATTTTAATGGAAAAATAGAACCATTTAATAGTGCAAAAATATATAATTTTGCTGATCCATTAAAGCAAAATATATGCATTGAACTCTTAGGGTTAACGCATGATCAATGTTACGGGTCTGACAGTCATAAAAACGAATTGGTAGATTGTTATTGGGAGAACGGAAAGCAAATGACAGCAAGAGAAGTTATGCAATTTATTGGCACAAACATCTTTCGTAAAATGAAACACAACGTATGGTCTAGTGCTACTATAAATAAAATAGAAAAAGAAAAACCAGCACTGGCTGTAATTGCGGATTGTAGATTTCCTAATGAAGTAGACGCAGTAAAACAGGCAGGTGGTTTAGTGATAAAACTAACAAGAAATCCACACAATTCCGACCATGAAAGCGAAACCGCTTTAGACGAATGTAATTATGGCGTACAAAATTTTGATCTTGTGATTTATAACGAAAATCTAACTATACCCGAACAAAATCAAGTCATAATCAATTTTTTGAAAAATAAAAAGGTGCTATTATAATTATTACATATTTACGCAGTAGTTCTTATGGGACTCACTGTATGTGCGAGCAACAATATTTTCTTGAATATGTTCTTGGTTACAGATCTCCAAGCAACAAAAAGGCTGATAAAGGAACTATTGTACATAAAGTACTAGAAATATTAGCCGGAATTAAATTATCTCAGCAAAATGATAAAGACCATTATAACGATGATATATTAGGACAAATAGGCGTAAACGACTACGATTTAGATCATATTATTGAATCAGTCTATAATTACTATAGCTCTCAGTTTAAACACCATGAGTGGTCAGAAAAAGATTTAAAAGATTCCCGTCTGTGGGTGCATAAAGCTCTTACAGACCATAATGGTGTCTTTGATCCACGAACCAGAAACATAGTTCAGCCGGAACAACATTTTGATATACCTATTGATAAATCTTGGGCAAATTATAAATACGATACTAAAGACGGCCTATTAGAAGGTCAATTGGCCATAAAAGGTACTGTTGACCTTATTACGGAAGTTAATGAATCAACCTTAGAAGTAGTAGATTGGAAAACTGGAAAAAGATTAGATTGGGCCACCGGCCAACAAAAAACTTTAGATAAACTTTATGCTGATCCACAGTTGAAGCTTTATCACTATGCTCTAAGTCATTTATATCCACAATATGATCATATAATTATGTCTATTAATTTTATTAATGATGGAGGAGCTTTTAGTATGTGTTTTGATAAGTCTGACCTCTCTAGCACAGAAGATTTGATAAGAAAAAAATTTGAAGAAATAAAAAAGTGCAAACGACCAAGATTGAGTAAAACTTGGAAGTGTAAGAAGCTATGCCATTTTGGAAAAAATACTTTCGAAAATAATGACAGTACTTCGCCTCTGCTCGAATATAGAGATGGTCAAGTATGCGAAAAGGGCAACTATATGACCATGTGCGAACAAATAAGACACGATATCGAACTGAATGGCATGAAAAACGTAGTTGACAACTACACAGTTCCGGGTTATAGTGTTGGTAAGTATAAAGCACCCGGAAGTACAGAATGAACTACATACCACTTCACGTACATAGTCATTTTTCTTTATTAGATGGACTATCCCAGCCAGATCAAATTGCTAGCAGATGCAAGGAAATAGGAGCAAATGCTTGTGCTTTAACAGATCACGGCAACATAGCAGGCTCTGTTAAATTTTACTCAACCATGAAAAAATATGGTATAAAACCAATCTTAGGATGTGAACTATATGTATGCGAACAAGATCCTAGTATTAAAGATAAAGAAAATAGATCGTTATCTCATTTTATAGTTCTTGCCAAAAATTATAATGGCTGGAAAGATCTAATCAAGATAGTATCAGAATCTAATAAGCCAGAAAATTATTATCATAAACCAAGACTAGATTTAGAAACAATAGGTGCCTTAAATAGTGGCAATCTACTTGCTATTACAGGACATTTAGGTTCGACTTTGGCCGATACCATATTAGACAAATTAAGTCTACGAGATGATTGGCTAAACAAAGGAATAGAACACGTTAATTATTTAAAACAGATTTTCAATGACTACGTATTTTTAGAAGCACAACTAATAGACAAAGACAATCTATCTATACAAGAAATTTTAACAAATGCCGTTAGGCAAATAGCAAAACAAACCAATACAAAAGTGATATGTACTCCGGATGCACATTATTGTAAAAAAGAGGATGCTAATGATCAGCGTATTTTGTTGTGTAACAATCTAAAAACAACATTTCCTGAAATAAGTAGAAAAATCAGTAATGACGAAGATGTTCCATTAGGTTGTTTTTTTATCTCGGATAATTACCATATTCCTTCTCAAGAAGAAATGAAGGCACTACATACACAAGAAGAAATATTAAATACTAATCACGTGGCAGACTTGATTGAAGACTACAATATTTTAAGCAAGCCTAAGCTGCCTCCTTTTAAATGTCCAAATAATTTTAATCCAGATGAATATTTAAGAGAATTATGTAGAATTGGTTGGAAGAATAAAATTAATCCAGTTGTAGATAAAGAATATCAACAACCATATTTAGATAGAATTAAGTATGAACTTGATGTTTTGCAAGGTGCCGGATTATCTAGTTATTTTTTGATAGTTCAAGATATAGTAAGTTTCGTAAGAGATAACGGATGGCTTCCAGGTCCAGGACGAGGTAGTGCCGCCGGCTGTCTAGTTTCATACCTAATCGGTATTACAAGTATAGATCCTATAAAATACGGTTTACTATTTGATAGATTTTATAATGCTGGTAGAAATAGTGTAGATCATATAAGCATGCCTGATATTGATGTAGATGTACCGATTAATAAGCGGGAAGAAATCATCACCTATATTAAAGAAAAATATGGCTATGATAAAGTTTCTCAAATGATTACATTTAATACTATCAAAGGCAGAGGCGCTTTAAAGGATGTATTGAGAGTATATGGTAATATCAGTTTCGAAGAAATGAATAAAATTACAAAAAACATACCCGACGAAGCTAAAATTGCAGACGAGCTACAAGAAATGAAAGAAGAAACTGGAGAATCTTCAATTATTAAATGGGCATTAGAGAATAATGTTGACAAGCTCAAAGAATGGTGTTATATTGATGATACGGGTGAACTACAGGGTCCACTCGCAAAAAGATTTGAACAAGCGATACGTTTAGAAGGAACTAAATCTAATCAATCCAAACACGCAGCAGGAATTGCTATAAGTTCAGAACCATTAAATCAAATATGTCCTATGGTTTATGACAGTAAAAATAAACAATTAATTGCTGGTATGGAAATGCAAGATTTAGAGAGTATTGGTATTATTAAATTTGATATCCTTGGTGTTGCAATGTTAGATAAAATTATGACAATAAGATTTTTATTACAAAAAGTGGAGTAATCATGAAAGATATTAAATTTCAGGAACTAAAAGTAAATGATAAATTTTTTATCAATGGCATTGAGTATACTAGAGTAGCGGATAAAAGAGTCAGTTGCTGTAAAGTATTAAATGCTGTAGCTTCTAATGAGCCGTCGAAAGTTATACAAGTTAAGCCGTTAACGGTGGTGCAGGTAGAGGGCTGATGATTAATTATAACAAAATTTGTGTTTTTGATTTTGAGACAGATGGATCTAATCCGAAAGTATGCAGTCCAGTACAAATTGCAGCAGTAGTAGTCGATCCTATTAAATTAGAAATTATACCAGGCTCTGAATTTAATATAAACTTTAAGCCAGAAGTTTTGGAGGCAGACGATAACTATGAATATACGACAGATATATTAGATTTTCATGCCAAAGTAAAAGGATGCAGTAAAGATGATGTTTTAACAGAATGGAGGGACTACCCAAAACAACAGCAGTCATGGAATATTTTTGTTGATTATCTCAGTAAATATCATTCGAGATCATCTAAGAAAAGTCAATTTAGTGCCCCTTTGGCTGCTGGCTACAATATATTCAGATTTGACCTAAAAATCATTGATAGATTAAGTCAAAAATATGGAAATGTTAATAAAGAAAATAATTCTGATATATTTTATCCAAGAGATGTTGTTGATGTAATGAATTTGGTTTTTTATTGGTTTGAACACAACCAAGAATTAAAAAGCTACACAATGGATTCTCTGCGTGACTATTTCGGCATCAGCAAAGATGGTGCTCACGACGCTATAAAAGACGTCAAAGATACTGCTGAGATAATGATAAGATTTTTAAAACTACACAGAAATTTGGCTTCAAAGATTAAATTTAAGAATTCTTTTATAAATAATGAGTAAAAAATTTGTTTATAGCTGCGGATGTTCTTTTGATTTATTGAACGACACAGATAAAAATCTTCAGTTCAATCCTTATATAGAAAATATAAACCTGGATTGTTCAAGAACTTGGGATTTAATTGGTGACGGAAATACTAAGGGCATCTTTCAGCTAGAGTCTAGACTTGGAAGATCTATTGCAAAAAAACTCAAACCAGAAAATATAGAGCAATTGTCTGCTTTAATTGCCATTTTAAGGCCAGGAACTTTAGAAGCAATTCGTAACGGAAAAAGTGTTACAAATCATTATATCGATAAAAAAAATGGAGAAGAAGCTTTAGATTATTTTCATCCAGCCTTAGAGCCGATTCTAAAAACCACCTATGGCGAAATGATTTATCAAGAACAAGCGATGGAAATCGCCAAAAATATTGCTGGTTTCGATTTACAAGAAGCAGATATGTTAAGAAAAGCTATTGGAAAGAAAAAACCAGAAGAAATGGCTAAAATCAAAACTAAGTTTTTGGAAGGAGCTTCCAGACTAAAAATTGTTAATGAAAATGAAGCTGAGCAAATTTTTGGATGGATTGAAAAAAGTCAGAGATATTCTTTTAATAAATCTCATAGCGTAAGTTACGCAATGAACGCCTATCTATCCGCCTACTCTAAAGCTCATTTTCCAAAAATATTTTTTGCTTCTTATTTGCGTTTTGCTAAAGATAAAATTAAGCCGCAAGAAGAAATAAAGGCTTTAGTTCAAAACGCTAGCGAAATGGATATTGATATAATGCCTCCAGACTTAAGGATAATGAACGAATTCTTCATATTGCAAAACAATAAAATATACTTTGGTTTAACAGATATAAAGGGTGTTGGTTCGTCTGTATTTATTAAGCTAAGAAATATAGTAGAAAATCTCAAAAGCCCAATAGAAGATATGAATTGGATAGAAATTATGTTTTTTATTTTATCTGATATAAATTCTACTGCGGCTAAATCTATGATAGAAAGCGGAGCTATGTCATTTGTTAATAAGACAAGAACAAGTATGTTATTTGAATACAGCATAGTTTCTGGATTGACAAAAAAAGAAATATCTTTTATCAAAGAAAATATTCTAAATTTTGACAACTTAATAAGAGCATTAGAACATATATTATGCAATGGTAAGATAAATAAAAACAGAAAAAAAATATTGGGGGACTATATTAATATTCTCAAAAATCCACCATATAGTTTAACTGATACTCCGGAATGGATAGCGGATATCGAAGATACGAATCTAGGGTGTTCCATAACATGTTCAAAAGTAGATATGTATGATATTAGTATGACAAATACGACTTGTAGAGAGTTTAAAACAGGAATAAACAATAAAAATCTTATTATGGGAGGAGAGGTAGATTTTGTTAATATAACGAAAACTAAGCAAGGAAAAACTCCTGGAGAAGAAATGAGTTTTGTTACAATGTCAGATGGAACCGGATCGGTTGATTCAGTAATTTTCTTTCCCGATTCTCATAGAAAATATAAATCGATATTATTTTCTGGAAATGTTATTATAGTTTGTGGCAGTAAATCGAAAAATAAAGACAGTTTCATAGTAGAAAAAGCATATGTCGCTAAAACTTGACATTTGGCGCAAATGTCATATAATGATGATAGTTTGGTTTTACTTTTAAAGGAGAATGTATATGAATACGGTTATTTTGCGTGGTAATTTAGCTAGAGATCCAGAATTAAGAACAGTAAGTTCTTCTGGCAAGCAAACGTCTGTAGTAAATTTTACCGTTGCTACTTCAAGAGAGTTTAAAAGATCGGATGGGACACAAGATAAGGTAACTTCTTTTATTCAATGCGAAGCTTGGGACAGCGGTGCCGAAGCTATTGCCGCATCGTTTAAAAAGGGGGATCTCGTGATGATAGAAGGGTCATTAAGGAATGACACTTGGGAAAAAGATGGCGTAAAACGAAGTACTGTAAAAGTTAGGGTTAATAATTTTGGTAAGATAACCAAGACCAAAAATTTTGATAGGACTTCGTCTGAATCTAGTAAGGTTGAAGAAACTGTCGCCTTTTGACAAATATGGTACAAAGGGGTGCCGAGCCGTGCCCCTTTGTATCTTTTTATTTACGCTAGGACATCATGAAAACAAAAAAGAAAAAAGTATTAATAGCTAACGACTCATCTTTTATCAAAAGCGGATATGGCATTTATGGGAAAGAATTACTTTCCAGGTTACATGATTCGGGAAGATATGAAGTAGCAGAACTAGGGTGCTACGCTCATATTAATAGTCAAGAAATAAAAAATATTCCTTGGAAATTTTATCCAAATGCTGTAGAGTCAACAGACCCTAGATATTCCACATACAAAGAAAACAATATAAATCAATTTGGGTTATGGAGATTTAATAGAACCCTTCTAGATTTTAAACCAGACATAGTATTTGATATTAGGGATTACTGGATGTATTCTTATCAGGAGGTTTCTCCTTTACGTAAATATTTCAATTGGATTATAATGCCAACTGTAGATTCTCATCCACAAAAAAAAGAATGGTTGCACACGTTTGCGAACGCTGATATGATCATACCTTATACAGAGTGGGCTAAAAAATGTTTAATTACGTTGTCGTCATCAAAGATTAATCTTTACGACAAAATAGCTAACGCTGGTATAAATCCGAATGAATTTTTCCCATTACCGAGCAAGTCTGCACAGAAAAAGAAACTATTGGGACAAAATTGTAATGTCATTGGCGCAGTTATGAGAAATCAAAAAAGAAAATTAATAGCAGAATTGCTCTTATCTTTTAGAAAATATCTAGATTATTTAAAGATTAATAACACAAAAGAATACGAAAAAACTTTTCTTTACCTACACACGTCGTATCCAGAAGATGGTGGCTGGGATTTACCGGGATTATTATCTGAATACGGCGTTATGGACAAGGTATATTTTACATACATATGCAGAAATTGTAAAAAATTTCATTGCTCAAAATTTCAAGGCGCTATAAAAATTTGCCCTAGTTGTAAAGAATACACCAGTTCATTCTGCAATGTTTCTCATGGCATCGAAACAGAACAATTGAATCAAATTTATAATCTGTTTGATTTATTTGTGCAATACGCCATATGCGAAGGCTTTGGGATGCCGCAAATAGAGGCGGCAGCTTGTGGGGTTAAGGTGGCTGCAGTAGACTATAGTGCTATGAGCGAAATTGTTAGAAATATAGAAGGAATACCAATAAAAATAAGTAAAAAATTTAGAGAAATGGAAACCAATGCTGATAGAGTTTATCCAGACAATGATCATTTGGTAGAAATTCTTAAAAGTTTTTTTAACAAATCAAAATTAGAAATAGAGCAAGAATCAAAGTTAATAAGAGAAAAATGTATAAGTTACTATACTTGGGATAATGTTTATGCTGTTTGGGACGAATGTTTTCAATCGATGGAAAATCCAAAACTTTCATGGGATAATAATATTATAAGTGAAACATATCATGAAAATATGAATGTTCCGCCTAACTTAAATCCAAGAGACTTTGTTAAATACATTTGTTACAAAATTATTAATGATCCATATCTTTTTTCTACTGCACCAATACAAAAATTGGTAAAAAATCTTCACGATAAAATAGTTTGTGATCATGGTATAGTTAAAACATTTTCGCATAGCGATGCTGTAAAAATTCTTGAAGGACATCTAAACAATAAGATCATATCCGAAAAATTAAGAACAAACCCACAACTATTAAAAAATGAGGATTATTTGCAATGTCGTCAATAGATAAAATACACACCCCATGTAAAAACTGCGTATTTGCAATCTATAAAGGAAATACACAAGAAAATTGTGAATTAGAGTATATAACAAAATACCAAAAGATAACAGAAATTTTAGAAGCATATGATGACGAAAAAGAGTTCTACATTATAAACAAAAAAAAATGTATCGGATATAGGGAACAGAAATGGTTTGATAATATTGGAATGCATGACGCTAGTATGGAAGAAAAGAAAAAGCAGGTTTTAAATACAAATTATTTGGATTATATCCTAGTGATTAATTTGAAGTTTTTTGAAGAAAAAAACATTAAAAGTCTAAACAAACAACTATCTAAGATGAACATTCTTCCTAAACAAATAATCTTCATAAGATATCAAAAAGATCGTATAAAATTTCATTCATACAAAGAAATACAAAAATTCGTTAAAAATATAAACAAACAAATTCCTTGGAAAATACAGACAATGCTCGATGATGAACACCACAATGACATACTTCACAATATTGTAACCTCAAATAAAAAAAGTAGATTCATATTTTCAATCCATAAACCATGCGATAAAATATCGAAGATAATAGAAGCTGCTAATGATATTGTATATAATCAGCTTGGAAGTTTTGTAATTCTATCAAATAAAGAGAAAACAGCACTTGTTTTTAGTGGCGGATCTTATAGATATGCAGCCGTAGTAAATAAAAATAACATATTTAATGACGAAAAAAACTATCAAATAATATGAATATAATTATATTTGGAGACAAGTATCAGAAAGGAATGAAGTCAAAGGGTGTTACCGGTTTATTGAAACATAATAAAGCCGAAACAATTATTGATCATCAATATAAAACATTAACGAAAATATTCCCATCTTCTAAAATTATATATGTTTATGGTTTTGATGATAAAAAATTTATTAGCCATATTAATAAAAAAAAATATACACAAAAAAAATTAACGACTATTTACAATCCATACTATGATACCAAAAATACCGGATTTAATTTGCGACTTGTTGATGAATTTTTAAATGATGATATATTATTCATGTTTGGATATTCTAAATTAAATCTAAATCTATTTAAACGCTTCAATAGAAAAATGGGATCCCAAATTTTTATTGGAAACAAAAATAACTATAATGTTGGATGTATTATAGTAGACGATACTATTACTAATATTAGTCCAGATTTAACGCATAAACTTTCAGATATTTTTTATATTAGTCATTCAGACATAAAAATTTTAAAAAACATAACGAAAGACAAATCAAAAGATAATTATTTTATGTTTGAAATCATAAATCAAATGATAGAATTAGGATCAATAATAAAACCATATCAAATAAACGCAAATAAGAAAAACGTAAATTATGTCAAATAAACTAATAGTATTCACAAATATAATAAGTAAAAAACTAGATATAGTCTATAATCATTTTCAGTCCAAGTTTGATGATATATTTTTAATATCAGATGAAGACGCACTACAAGTAGAAAAAAAATATGCTATTTTACCATCGTTCTATCTTGACTTCATAACGAATAGTTCTGTATTGTTTTTAGAATTAGATGATTATATCGAACATCATAGTCGTGTTACGAATGAAATATATTTGGTTTCTAATCTTGAAGAAATAACAGATAAAAAGATAAACAAATCAATGCTAAAAAATGTCAAATTAATATCAATAGATAAAAATGGAGTCATAGTATGATAGAATACGACCGCATGAACGACACAGAAAAAGCTAAATTTATAGAAAAAGAATATACCCAAAACAAAAAAAGTTTTCAGGATGTCGCTGCTCTAAGCAATACTTATGCTAATAAGATTAGAAGAGATGCAAAAAAATTTAACATAAAAATTAGAGATAAAAGTGAAGCACAAAAAAACGCTCTTCAAAGCGGAAAAACTAAACATCCAACGCATGGCACCAAAAGAACATCAGAAACAAAACAAAAAATTGGAATGTCAGTTCTACAATCGTGGTCCACAATTAATGAACAAGAACTTAATATTAGAAAACAAAAAGCAAAATTAAACTGGGAAAATAAAACTGAAGAAGAAAAAAAGTATATATTGAACCAAGCAAATACGGCTGTTAGAGAAGCTGGAAAAACAGGATCTAAATTAGAAAAATTCTTACTAGAAAAACTGTTAGCAGATGGATTTGTTGTGGAATTTCACAAAGAACAAAGTATACTAAATACCAAGTTGCAGATTGACCTTTTTATACCTAAACTAAATGTAGCGATAGAAGTGGATGGGCCGTCTCACTTTGCTCCGGTTTGGGGTGATCAAGCATTAAATAAAAATAAAAAATATGATGATAAAAAAACAGGATTAATAATTGGCAAAGGCTTATTTTTGATAAGAGTAAAGCAGACGAGGGATTTCTCTAAAGCTAGAGGATCTTTAATATTTCAAAAATTAGAATCTTTATTAAGAGATATCGAAAACAATAATATTTCACAAGGAAAAGTATTAAGCATAGGAGACGAATAATGGGTAGACCTAGGAAAACTATATCAACACAAACAGAAGCTATTGGTTCAACAGATACGGAATCTACAAATGACCTACCTAAAAAAATACCAACCCCAAATGATATCGAATGGACAGATTATGTATTAAGTCTTTTGTCTGATGATGAAAAAATCAGTGATAATCCTACAACAGATGGCTTAAGACGCATTTTTGAAGTGGCGCTAAACTGTACAATAACAGAATCTACTTCTGATGTGGTTCAGGCTCCTGACATTAATAATGAAAAAAGAGCCACTGTGGTTCATTCTCTAACCTTCTTTTTAAATGATGGCGGCGACGAGGAATCGCCAATTAAATATAGGGTCGTCAGTGGAGCAGCAGACGTTTACTGGGGGAATTGCGACAAGATATATCGAAACCATCCAGTTGCAGTTGCTGAAACCAGGGCAGAAGGACGAGCATTAAGAAGAGGACTTAAGCTAAGGAAAGTTGTTGCTGCTGAAGAATTAGCCAAAGATATTGAAGACCATCCGGATCATGATACTGTTACTAAGATTACTAATAATCAATTAAATTTTATGGATGTACTAGCTAAAAGAATGAATATTAATGTGGAAAAATTATTAGATAAGCTTGCTATAGATAGACAAAACATCTATAATATATCATATAATGATGCTGTTGCTATTATCAGAAGTTTGACCGAATATCAACAGCAGAACAATGTATCCGAAGATATATTGGGATATGAATCAAGCTGGAAGTAGGTGAATTATGAAACTCAAATATAAGGTTAGCGACAAGCTAGAATTTGAATTAGAGGGTAGTGGCCAAAAAGAAGTATTCAAAGAATTGGCAATTATACAAGAAATCTTTGGTGAAGAAAAATGCGGAATGTGTGGCAGTACTAATCTTAGATTTGTGGTTCGAAATGTAGAAGGTAATGATTATTATGAGCTACGCTGTGCCGATTGTGGTGCTATATTAGCGTTCGGCCAACACAAAAAGGGTGGCACATTATTTCCAAAACGCAAAGATGACCAAGGTAATTATTTACCCAATAAAGGATGGCATAAATGGAATAAAGATAAACCATGAAAATTTTTATACAAATAGCTAGCTATAGAGATCCAGATCTTAAAAATACTATAGAAGATTTAATTAATAATTCTAGCTGTGCAGATAATTTAAGTTTTGGTATATGTTGGCAGCATTCTGAGGAAGATTTATGGGATAATATTTATGAATATAGGGACAGGTCTAATTTTAGAATAATAGATGTAAACTATAGCGAATCAAAAGGCGCTTGTTGGGCTAGAAATCTTACACAATCATTGTATAATGGTGAAGATTTCACATTACAAATAGATTCTCATACAAGATCAGAAAAAGATTGGGATAATAAAATATTAAGCCTATACAAAGACTTAGAAGATGATATGGCTATATTTACATCCTACCCAAGCATGTTTCAGCCCGGGCAAACTTATGATGAGTACGATAAAAGAGTTTTTGGCTGTCATGTTTATGGGATGGAAAATGGTTTAATTAATTCTAGGCCTAGATCTTTAGATAATAATACTAGGCCAATGAGAGCTGTGGGATTAGCGGCCGGATTTATCTTTGGTCCTGGAAGAATCATAAAAGATGTTCCTTATGATCCAGATTTTTATTTTAGCGGAGAAGAGGCAGCTCTGGCTATAAGATACTATACCCACGGATATAATCTATATCACCCAAACATCAATTTATTCTATCACTTCTATACTAGAAAAGAACAGAAAAAGCACTGGTCAGATCATAAAGATTGGCACAAATATAGCGCAGTTGCTAGAAAAAGATTAGAGTGTTTATTAGGAAGAAATAATGACTTTGATTTAAGTGTCTACGGGTTGGGTAAAACCCGTTCTATAGAAGATTGGAAAGAATATTCCGGAATAGATTATATAAATAAAAAAATTCATAAACATTTAGTAGAAAATAAAGAACCGCCGTATGAACAAGACGACAATCTATATATATAAATATATACAATGTTAGAGAATTTAGATGTAAAATTGTTGAATTTAGATCATAGAACAGATAGGCTTGAAGCTTTTAAACAAGAATGTGATAAAAGTAAAATTATCAGCAAGTATCAAAGAGTATCTGCTACAAATGGTAAGCTATTAGACCATAAAACTATAAAACAATATACAACAATAGCCGGATACGAAGATATACTAAATAACCAAAAAACAAATGGCCTACGCCTAAGTTATGGCGGCATTGGTGTAGCATTAAGTTACAAAAAAATTTTATCAGATTGTAAAAACAATACTCTAATATTAGAAGACGACATTCTGATTAATGAAAATTTTGATACAATTTTTACGAACACATTCTATTCGCTACCTTCTGATTGGGACATTTTATATTTAGGCTGGTATAACTCAAAGAATCTAAAAACTATCCAAATAAATCAGCATGTGAATCGTTTGAGCGGTCAAATTAATGGTTTGCAAGCCTGGATGATAAATCCAGAATCAGCCAAAAAAATATGTAGTATATTTCCTATAAGATACCAAATAGATACTGAAATTTATTTACAAACAAAATTAAATAAATATTCTACACCATGTAAAATTGTCACTAGAAGTAAGCATAGTTGGTCGAGCGATATACAGATCTGTTAATTAGTATATTGTATTTCAAACTGTTCAGCAACCCCTTTAGCTGTACAACCCGAAGGTATAACGAAATTCAAAGGGTTGCCAATTTTTATTGTGTCTCCTATTGCTATATCTCCAACTCGACTTATACCCTCTACAAGAAGAGTTCCGCTTCCTTCTGATAGTGTGACTGGTCCATAGACTTTTAGTCCTGATTTTTGATTACCATATGCTGACAAAACTATATATTCAGAATTATATGTATCATAATACGCATATACGAGATCATCAACATTATGTGAATTACCTATTCTATCTACTATTTTGATTAAAGCATTATTACCAGAAGCTTCTGAACATTCTATTTCTCTGTTGCTTAGACAATCAGTACAATCTTGCTCATAAGCCAAGGCTACGTCGCCAGATAGTTCTGTATAGTCATAATTTGGACAAAATGAAGATACTTCAAAACAACCGCCTAGATCCGGAACATAATAAACTTCGCCTACAGTAGGATCTTTATCTCCTGAATATTCTGTAATTTTTGCATATTTTGGATTTAATGATAAACAGCAATTTTCTAAATACACGTCTGGAAGGGGTGTTGGCGTAGGTGTGGGCGTAGGTGTAGGTGTAGATGTAGGTGTAGGTGTAGGAGTTGGCTCTTCTGTAGGAATTTCTGTAGGAATTTCTGTAGGAGTTTCTGTATCGCAATCTGTAGTTGCAACCTCACAACTGCCCACCGAACCAAGATTAATCATTCCAGGAATTTTAATTCTAGTTCGTTCAGCAATTAGTGAAGAAGAACCTAAAGTTATACATGTGACTATATCTAGTTCATCGCTAGAACCACATTCTGGAGATCCTAAACTGGTTAAGATCCAATTTGAGGTTTCTTCAACATCTCCGCATTCTTCTGATTGGTCTGGTGAACATCCGCTTTCAACTATTTCTACTCCATTTTTGTTATATAATTTTCGACCATATCTTTTGCTATTATATTTGTTGATAACAGAACCTACCCCTTGTCCAAAAGCAGGCACACTTTCTACAATTCTTGCGATAACAATTTTATAAGGTTGTGGACTTACCCAAACGCCTCGTTCTCTGTCAAATCGTAAATCTACAGGACCAACAGGCCATGTTGCTGGTTTTTGCAACCAGTCGTCCATAAAATATTCAGTTAAACCACTAGGTTTTGTTGGATTGCCTGTATTTTCAGATAAAAATATACCCGACTTTGCTTTGTCTTCTGAGTCTATATAATTAGGAATGGGTTTGCCATCAACATCATATCCCCAAGAATGTAAAACCAATGGACCTCTCATGCCCAAAAATCTGTAATCTTTGAAATATTTGTTAGGATCGGTTTCGGGATAGAAATGCATATTCATCCCACTTTCTGGATAACCGGTTCCTCTTCCAACAAAATCAAAATTATGGCCTGCGTGACTACCGCTATGGTGAGGAATGCCACTCGGATTAGTTAATGGATTTAAATATAAGCTATGTATCTTAATATTATTTATATTGTGCTGATTAACTGCACTTTGATCTATACAATTACCCGTTGTAAATGGGGGCTGAGCATGAATAGAGGACGAAAAATGTTTTACAAAGCCGGAAGTTTTTGGTACTATATATCTAGGTAAACAACCTGTCGAATCTGAAAGAACCCAATTACCACCAGAAATAGATACTGGACTATATAGACCGTCTAAACTGATATAAGCTTTATTTTTATAATTTTCTGTCATTTCAGCTCTACTTTTAGACAAAGTCTCTAAGCCGACAGCAACTCTTTGACCACTTTGAGCTACGGTTCTATGTGAGTTTGGTTTTAATTTTTGCCAATCGTAAATTTGTCCCACCATAACTCTTTGTAGAGATGGTTGTCTAGCGGCTGGTCCTCTAGAATCATTAGGAACATATCTTTTTACATTATTATTGGCTCTTCTAGCAATTTTAGTCGATTCAATAGATTGCTGTCTTAAAAATTTTAATTGTTTTTGTCTGTTTTTAATTGATGTTTTTAATTCTTGGGTATAGATAGACGGAACAGAACCAAACTTAGGTGTGAAAGTTTTAAAGTCTAAATTTGTTTTAACTCCGTCACTACCAAAACTTATATTTAAGCTATTTAGGTAAGGTCCATTAGCTATATTTTGTCCAAAACTGAAAGAAGGAAATCCTGGAATATTAGCAGATCCGATTTCAGAAATTTTAAGAGGTTGCTCTTTAAATTCATTAGCCCTAAAATTTCCTATACTATTTGCTGCCGACAAAGAACCAAACACCCAAGGAGATATGTCTGTATCATTATCTATTTCTATTCCACCATAATCAGTAGCAAAATTATTACTAACATAAGGTCCGTATGTTTTAATATTTGATTTGAGAGGAATAACTGAGGATAATGGTTTTTGGTATGATGGAAAATATCCAAATCTGTTGGATGCTGTCCAATCGATACTATTATTTGAGCCAGAAATCAGTGTGCCTGTGGGGGCTCCGCAATATCCTTCCAAAGTTCTTCCTAAAAGAACCCTACCAACCTGAGCGCCCTCACCATCTCCGTTGATAGAAACGCTTGGGGGCTGAGTATATCCTCCGCCCTGATCTGTAATAACTATTTCTGTGATTACGCCACTAGGAGCAGATATTTTAGCTGATGCTTTAGCAGAACCTTGTATATTAACAGTAGCTTCTGTATAATCTTTTCCACCATTTTTTAACTCAATTTTTACAACACCATTATCAGCAGCACCTTGATTATTGGTCCATGCGTTAGGAACATTTATTCCTAACACAGAAAAAAACATCATCAAACCCTGCGCATAACTTTGATGCCCACTGGGCGGAGCTGATAAACAAGCTTCATCAAATTTTATAACGGCTGCTGGTGAAATAAGTGTTTTATCATCTTCTACATAAGATATATAGTATACCTTATCTTCTACTTCATTTTTAATCCATACTTTTTCATTGCCGCTAGTTGATATTATTTGATCAATATCAAATTTTGATACGTCGAGTGCCATAATTATTCTCCATCCGGAGGTTCTGGATCGTCAGGGGGATCGTCTGGAGGGTTGTTATCCGGCAATCCAGTATTATCGGAAGCTCCTGTCTCGGAAGTTTTATTAGAAAAAATTGAAAAAGGTTTTATTCTAGAATCATCAGATCTAAAGAAAGACAGGGCCGGTTCTGTCAAACCTAGTACAGGAATATTATAATCGACCCAGCCACCATCGTTTGTAGGTATAGAAGAATATATCTTTTCTCCAAAACCATTACCGTCGCCCTCTTCATTATCTACTGTTACACATATATTTTCATTAAGTTGAGTTAAAAATTGTTTACCATAATATGTAGAACCAAGATTTTGTATAAATTTATGTATTGTTTCTATGTCTTTAAGAATATAATGACGATCTGCTTCAACTAAATTTCTGTCTGTAGCAGTTAATATATCGGAATATGGAGTATTATTTGTGTTGATAAAATTATCTCCAGATAATACCTCTATAATTCTAGAAACAAAAGTTGTAGTATTATATTTTTTATATACGGGAGATTCTTGTAATATTTTAACTAAACTGTCTTGAACAGAAGTATAATCCAATCTCTCATCTTTAGAAAATGTTCTTATCTGCCATAAATCATAAGAGCCGAGAGCTGCACGAATATCATTTTCAGAAATCCAAACACTATTAATTATTTGTCCTTGACTATCGGTTATAGGAAACCTTAATTGAGCATTTAATTTAAATATGTCTACGAATATCCAAAAACCACAACTACTTGGTGTTTCTCCATCCGGTTCAACAAATAGGCCGTTAACAGTTAATGGATATATAGGATTACCAAATGAATCAACGCCAAAAAATGGCAGAAAATTAGTCGTATTAGCTAAATAATGAACTTGATCTCCAAAAATAATCTTTCTAGAAGGTTCGTTTCTTAATTCTCTACCGTAAGTTAAATTAGTCGAATATCCTTTATATTTTGGAACAATAGATATAATTTCGTTACCTGTGGATTGTTGTTCAAAATCTACAACAGAAACTTCGATAACGTTTTCTGATCTGACAAAGTCCCACTTTAGGTTGGTATAAAAACTGGTTCCGGTAACATTACAAATATTTTGTATAAATTCTAATACGGATATGTTGTTTGTTATTCTAAAATTTTCTGGACCTAAAGGTAATTGTGTGCCATTATTTCTAGAAATTTGCAATTCATCTTCATAAATGTCATTGTTAGGCAAAATGTAGCCTAAATCTAATTTAAATAATCCAGCATATCCTACCTTATCTGTAGTTGGAGAATAGACATTCAATCTATAGTTAACTGTATCTCCTGCAGCTCCGGCTAAAGCAACTAAACCCTTTAAAGCATTTCTGTAATTCATTCCTCTTTGAGTAGAATTAGCGGACCCAAAAACATTGCAAATGCCATAATTCACACCAGCTTCATAAGCAGCATAAACATTATAGTAATTTATATGTTGAAAAGGTAAATCTGAATAAGAATCCAATACAATCATTGTATTGTATAATATTTCTCTAGGATCAACTAAGTCTACATTATAAATTAATCCATTAGATCCAAGAGATGTGCTCCAACTATTAACAATACCTCCAAATCTGAATTTGTCCAATATATTTCTTTCGTTTTGCCCATTGATCAAAGCTTCAGAATCTGGAGCAGGAAGCGAAAAGTATGCTGCTGATCCTATTATTTCTATATCGTTTCCGATAAAATTATCTGGTCCATAATTTTCTATAGCTTCTGTGAATGTGTTATATCCAGATGTTGGTATGCAATCTTCAACGAGTTGAATATTTAGACTGCTACTTTGAACACCCCAGCCCATTCTGGCGCTCATAGATAATACAGTAGCTCCCATAAATTTTATAGGAAAAGGGGTAACCGGTCCTGTGCAAGCTACATCTGTCGTCATGTTAAACATCCTGGATTACATATGTATCCTAAATTAATTGTATAAGAACCTCTAGAAGGATCAACATTTTGAGTTTTTTTTGTCAAAACGTAAAGATTTGGATCTGGCAAATTATTCTCAATACCGCTCGGTAAAACAATGTCATTACACAACCCTAGAAAAATATCGTTTATATTTGACATACTGTAGTCACAAGATTTATATATGTCATTTTTACCCTGAATTGTCACATCTATAGTCCTAGAAGTTGTTGTTCCCAAATCCTGTAAAATCGTACCGACATTAGTTCCTGCTGTACTGTTTACTCCGGGCAATTCAAAAGTGGCATATACTTTGGTGGGGTTGTTAACAGATATTGATATGTCATTGTATTCTCCATTATCCCCACAAGCATTAATACTACTATATTGAATACCATAATTAATAGTACCTTCAAAAGGGTTGTGTGTCAAGTTAAAATTAATAGCTTTAGGGGTATCGTTTTGATTTATGCATTCAGTATTATCTTCTATATTTAATCCACTAAAAGTAACTCCAATATCTTTTTTAAAACTATCAGATAAATCATCTTTTTCTTCATTTAATATTAAGTTAAGATTATTAATAGCGTTATTATATTTAGTTTCTCCACTCCCACCTCCGGCAACAATAAAATTACCCTGTGTTGGAATTGTGAATGTTCCCTGATTGTTAAATAATCCACCCTCTATTAATCCTTGCATAGTTCCATTAATATTAATATTAACAATTTTTTGTTGATTATTGTCATAAGTAATTTCTTTATTAAAGTTGTGCAAACAACTGCCTGTCGTGTATTTACTTATTTTATTACGTTTTAAGATACATTTATATGTACTAGAAAAAGAACCATCAGATTCTGAAATATTGGTGGATATTTCTTCATTAAATATTTTATACGCACCTAAAAGATTAGCTAGATCAAATGGCGGTATGTCTGAATGTATTGTATTAATTGTTCTGGATGCTCCGCACGCTTGTGGGGATGTTATTCCTAGTTGTAAAAATAATTTTGTAGATACTTCGTTCAGTCTAAATTGTACAAAATTTTTAGCATGCTCCCAAGCTGGTATCAGCTTATTTTCTACAAAAAAGTTTTTGCCTACAGCATCTATGGTATAAACAAAAGACATAGACATGTTCTCCGTGTCTGCATCATTGTCTGTATCCAAAGTTCTAATTCTATTATAAAAATTTTCAATTAAATTAATTTCATGATTTTCATTATAACTTTTTAATTTGTATAGATTTAAATCTATCGCCTTTGTACTTAAGGAAGAATCTAATACGGAATAAGCGCAATTATACTGTTCTCCAACATAATCTATAGACTGAAATTCAATTTCTATAGTATAGTTAGCAAATGTTTTCCAATTATTATTTGATGGATTGAAATTACAAGATATTAGTTTGCCACCTTTGGCGATAATAATGTCATTGTTGTCTTCATCTCTTAGATAAAGCGTTCCGCCCATCTTAGAAAAAAGTTTTCTAATTAAATTTATATGATCAATAACACCACCAAAAGATAATGTTTGGTTAGTATCTCTATAAGAAGTAGCATTACCAGTAATTGTCATGATATAATTATGACCAACTACTATCTGATTACTCTCCGAAGCATAATTAATCTGAGACACCATAGATATTTGTGGTGTAGGTATAATCTGCGTACTGCTATTAAATTGTGGAGAAACTGCTGTTGTGTAATACATTTTACTCATGATATTAATCCTTAGAGTCACAACAAATATATTGTCTTTGTATACTAAATGATCCGTCCAAAATATTACTAGTATAATTGTCTGCGCTTAAGATCAACTGCGGATAAGATCCTCCATCAGGAGGCATTCCGGAAGGAATACCGCTTGAAGGAAGTAATCCGCTTTCATTACATATATTGCCAACTATTTGATCCAGTTCAAAGCAACAATTAATAATATCTTTGCTATATCCAGTAATATTGATCCCAATCGTTCTCGGAGAATCAGAGCCTATTCTCTGAATAATAGGACCACCAGATCTGCCAGGAACAATAAATTCTGCTATTCTTGGAGTAGGATCATTTTTAGATATAGATATGTTTCTAATATAAGTATTGTCTAAGCAAGATATTTCACTATTATAAGTTGTAGTATAAGATATCGATCCGTCAGCATAAGTGTGGTTTACTGTGTGATTAGAACTTTTTGGAACGCCTATTTTATCATCAATATTTAAAGCAGAATAGTCTATATTTAGATGTGCTTTAAAAGTATTCGAAAGATCTTCTCCGTTTGATATTTTATTATAAGCGGCCAAGGCATGGTCATATTTCGTAGATTTATCTGCTTGATTAACAATAAAAATTTGTCCATTGGCCGGTAATTGAATGGCTGTTGGATTATTGATTATTCCACCAGGCACAAGACCTTGTATATTACCCTCAACCACAAGACTAACAGATTTATTTTGACCATTATTAATGGTTTTATTAACCGTATAGGAATGAGAACTATTTTCGGTAGATATGTCAGAATTATTTATTTTTTTGATCACGCTTCTATAAGTAGCTGCAAATGTTCCTTGTGACTCACCAGTTTTGCACGTTATGCTCTCATTAAATACTTTATAAGATGCACCTAACAAATTTATAATACCGTTATCTGAATCTTCTATTTCGTGTAAAGTGTCAATAGTTTTTTCTGGTAAGCATCCGTCGTTTGATGCATTAGCTTTATTTAAAATTTTAGATATTAAACTAGTAACTTGTTCATGCAACCTATCTTGAACAAAATTTCTAGCTTGTTCCCAAGCTGGCAACAACTTATCTTGATCGAAAAACAACCGTCCTTGTGCAGATATTTCGTAAGTTAAATCTATTGATTCATTATGTAAATCTGAGTATCTGTTTGAAATATTTTGATCATTTAAATCAAAACTCCAATTATCACTAAACGAATCAATTTTATATTTAGAAATATCTACAAATGAGCTATTATAATCTGTGGGTTCATAAATTAATCCTGTGCAAGCAATCGATTCTGTTTCAGAACAACCAAAATATTCTATTTCGCTAAATTTAAAAGTAGCAGAATATGGGGCATAATTAATCCATATATTATCTGATTCATCTATATTAAAATTTTGTAATATTCCACCTCTAGCTTTTAAAATATTGTTATTATTTTTGTCTACAACACTTAATAAGCCACCATTAAAATGTAAAATATTAGTAACTTTATCTATTTGTGTTTTTAAAACATTGAGACCAGAAGTATCAGTTTGAGAAATTGTTCTATCTAATGCGGTTATAAATCCATTCAAAACAACAGTATAATCATAACCTATTACATTATCATTAGCGTATTTTAAATTTGTCGTTATAGTAAGAGTGGGCGCTGGGCTTAACCTATACTGATCTGCAATAGACCCAACGAACGGTCCATAATATACTTTAACTAATGGATTATACGACATTTTTCTAATTCCTTATTGTGGCGGTTCTCCTAATTGACCGTTAGATTGCTCCCATAGTATATTCATCTTTTCGCCAATCTTAGTATCAATGAGAGATTTCATTCCTTGTTCAATAGACTCGAATGCGGCTGCTCCGTTAACATTAACTTCTACTGTATGACGACCCACCATTTCTATTTTATCTGGAATATTTATTTCTGATAATCTTGTAACATAAGTATTAAAATTTTCAGCAAAAGAGTTTATATTTTTAACAAAATTATCCATGTATGTTTTAGATTTATCTTCTAACGTTATTTGATAGCCGCCAAATGATCCAATATTATTTTTAGTTTTTAATTTTTCTGTGCCATCATAATAATTATTTGGTTTGATTACTCCTCCACTATTCATGTATTTAAGTGCTTCTAAATTTCTACCAGCGTCTCTCTGATTAACAACAAATTCTCCACTAGTTAAAGCAGCTAAATTTGTGTCTATTCCAGGATTACCATAAACCATACCGCCAGAGTTAAATTTGTCTACATCGTTTTCGTCTAAAAATGATTGAAAAAGTTGTGCTGGAAGATCAGTTTGCGATGCTCCTCCTCCTAATAATAATGTTGCTAAGGCTCCTAGTTTCTTTTTCTTTTTCAAGAAATTATAAAAACCAGACATTCGTGAAGATACCGCGGTTCGTGCGGATCCAGTTGCGGATGATACTGCCTTTGATATTTTAGCTAGAGTTGTTGGAGTTTCAGTTGTACCCAGTAAACCTTCTACAAGATCATATCTAGAAACTGGTGTTTCTCCATATTTTGCAGCTCGTGCGTTTTCTGTTAATCTATCCAACACCTTTTGATCTTGGGGGCTAAAGTTTTGGGGGGTCGGTTCTGTTACTGTTTGTTGCGCTCTTGGGGTCTTTGTATCATATGTTACTTTAGGATTTCGTGTTGTAGTACGTGGTCTAGCGCCCTTGGTTGCTGCGTTATCAACTAGTCCTGTGACATCAGCAGATATTTCAGCAAAATTTGGACGTGGTACACCTGCCCGTTCAAATCTTTCAGCTGCTTCTGCTCCGGCTGTTAGTCGCCTAACCATTTCTGTTCGTTTGTTTTCGGTCAACATCAAAAACGGATCTAGTTCTGGTCGTGGAATGGTCGGATCCGGCAAAATATCTTTGCTCATAAAGTTCGCAATAAATTCATCTGCCGATTGGGGTGTTGGTATAGGATTACGCGGACGTACAACTGTGCTAAGGCTTCGCGAAGTATACTGACTAACAGCAGCTTGCGAAGATCCTGGTACATTACCCATAGTTGTTAAACCAACATTATCAACGTTTGACAACGTTGCAGAACCTACAATTTCGGTTGTTGTGGTTCCTGGTAAACCAGTCATTGGTCTACCGTTAACAACGAATTCTGATCTAGAACCAGTTACTATTGGTTCAGGAAACAATTGTGATCGAGCTCTTGCTACTTCGTCTGGGCCTAAAATAGCGCCGACGCCCCTAGCTCCTCTTGTAGCAGTAGCAGCACGACCGGTACGAGCAGCAGTACTTAAACCGGGTATTGCAGGAGCTGGAACAGTAGCAGCCAGAGCTTCGTTTCTAACAAAATTAGCACCTTCGTAAACGTCTTCTAGTGATGGTCCTGTTATACTATATCCAGTATCTCCTATAGGCACGTCAAAAATAGGTTTGTCAGATAATGCTTGTGCTGTTTCTCTTTCATATGAAGCCAAAGCAGAATCTGGCGCGTCTTTTATTACTTTTTCATTAAAAGTTAATGCACGGCCAATTCTTTCAAAACCGGTAAAAACAGTACTGCCACCTTTTAGAGCAGCATTGAGGGCAGATTCTCCACTAGCAATAAGTGCTTGAGCTGTTGCGTCATCCTCTAGAGGTATTGATGGTTTAAGGCCAGGAAGGCCAGATGATAAATCACCTTGATATCTTGATGCTCTAACAGGCAGTGCTGACAATGTCGAAGCTAAAGAAGTCAATCCGCCAACACCTAATACCACACCCCCTACAACTACTTCGCCAAGTCCATAGCCAGCTTCACCAATCGCCCTAGTAGGAGTAGCTTCATACAAACCTTCTGAAAAATATCCTAAATATCCTTTTCTTCTTTCCTCTGCTTGTGCTCTCATTCGGTCTTCTTTGAATTGAGAAGCAAGCATTCTAGTTTCTCTAGCAGCTCTTTCTCGTCTTATTTCTTCATTCCTTGCCCTTGTTGCTGCAATTTCTGCATTCTTTGCTCTTATTCTTTCGCGTTCTTCTCTTTGTTTTTTCTTCCAAGCCAAGTCTGCTTGTCTACGTTCTTCTCTTCTCTTTCCAGCCGCTTGACCTTCTGGAGAAGCTTCATATTCTCTTCTTTTTCTCTCACGCTCCAAACGATCTCGTTCTATTTTTTTATTAATTTCTGCTACTCTTGCTAATCTCTGTTGTTCTTTTGCATCCTGAATAGCGCCGTCTATAGTTGGCAGATTTTCTGCCCTAGCATTCATTTCAGCCAAATCTCTTTCTCTAGCTCTTTTTCTCGAAAGATATATTCGATACAACCCCAAATCGTTTTGTTCAGAATTATTGACAAAACCGATTCCATTTTTTAATTCTTTATATCTTAGTTCACTAATAGCAATATCGTCGCCAGGGTCTTCGCTTCTTCTACTTTCATCAACCGCTTTAATAAATTCTTCGGTTTCTTTTCTTTTACGAGCAGCCTTAGCCTCTGCTCTAGCCTTTTGAACCTCAGCATATTCTTTTTCGCTTGAATATCCACCTTCTTCCAGAAATCTTTTACGATTATTAAATGTGACAGATCTCTCATAATTCTCTGCATACGCTTTTAATTTTGGTCTCACTATTTCTTTTTGCTCAGAAGATAATTCTGCAAATCCTAAAGGATCGTTAGGATTAAATCTAATATCTCTATATATTTGCTCTGGAGTAGCGTAAGCATAAGATAAATATCGACCGTCTTCTGCAACCAAAGATAGTTTGTCGAATAGAAGATCTGCATATCCGCTTTCTTGTTCTTCTTTTTTCATAGCGTTGTATGCGTTAACAGCTTTTATGGCTCTACCAAAAAGAGGTTTAGGTAAACCATCTTTTTTCATTGCTGCAAATGACCACGCATACTTACTGTTTATTCTTGGGTTATCTTCAGTTGAACCAGGCAAAAAAGGATTGACAGCTTTTTCTATTTCGCTAATTATATCATTCCAGCGTTTTAGAACTTGTGGATCTGATTGTTGTGAAGTAGTCCTGTCTTCTGTTTTCTTTTCTCTACTATTTCTTCGTCTAGCGTTTTCTATTTGCCTAGTTTGTTGTGCAGCTTGCTGGGGCGTGGATGGAGGTCTTGATGTTTGTGATTCTAGTCTTCCAGCTTTAACAGATTCACCTTTGTCTTGTGGTTTTTCTGTTCTTGGAGATTTTTGTTGTTCGACAGCTTTATCTACATCCGCATAAATTAAGCCAGAATTTATAGTCTGATCTATTTGACCTATCGTTTTTTTTGCTAGTTCTTTGTATGCTGTAGTATATATTTTTTTATATTTATCGCCAAATGGTCCATCAAATCGTCCATCAAAAAATGGCTCTTTATTTCTAATAAGATTACGTGCAAATGTAAACACATCTTTTGAATATATATTTTTACCGTCCGAGGTAGGTTCCAATTCTCTCTGTGGCCAAATCTTTTGCCATAGTCGTCTAAGGTTATATATAGGTCTAGGATTGTCTGGATCTTTTGAAATTCGCAATATATCTTCTGCCAAAAATCTTAGGCCTAGGTTGAATGGGGATGCTCCACCACTAAAATAAGTGCCGGTATCGACCGTTGACAATTCTTCTTTGGGCAAAGTTTTGTTAAAAAATCTTTTAGCTTTTTCCAATTCTTTTTGCGCAGTAATGCTTCCACCTTTGGAGATTCCGCCTTCATTTAAATATATGA